>JGI2924J29684_1078767_pt1 | contig 212178 bp, 208 predicted proteins | sample BenlonsequencITS_FD_29684 | JGI IMG/M metagenome (IMG submission 29684) | reverse complement strand
GGAGCCGATCACAGAGTGGCGGGAAGATTGCGACCGAGCAGACCGACGCCCTGCTGAAACAAGCGGTTGCTGTTCTCGGTGTCACCCAACTGCGCCAGCAGACGCGCCAGCTCGGCGCAGGTTTCCGGACGATGATCGAAACGCAGGCTCGCCTCGAGATAATCGCGCGCCTTGCCCCACAGTTCGTTACGCAGGCTCAGACGCCCCAGTGCAAGCAACAACACCGGGTTTTGCGGATGATCCTTGAGCCAGCCTTCGGCGTGCGCGAGCTGACGCGCCGGATCACGGCCCTGCACCCGTCCGTAACGCTCCACCAGCCGATCATCGAACTGCCGTTTGATCGCTGCGTAGAGCACTTCTTCGGCCTTGGGTTGCGCACCCAGCCGGGACAACCCGTCGGCATAAGCGCGTACTACCAGCGGCTCGCTGCGCAGCGCGCTGGGAACGGTCTGCCAACGCTGATTCAGCGCTTCGATGCCTGCCTCGGCGGCCACTTCGGACGGCTGCCCGGCCTGCTCGACCGCTGCCGTCCAGGCCAGCACTTCGAGTTCGCTCAGGCGCGCCGGCGGCAGCACACGATGCTTGCGCAGCTCCGGCAGCAAGCGGCACAGCGCCGCCCAGTCTTCCAGCTGCACGTAGAGCTGCTGCAGCAGCGTAAGCACATAGGGGTGACGCGGATGGTCGTTCTGCAATTCGCTGAGCGAAGCACGGGCTTCGACATACTGGCCACGGGCAATCTGCAGCTGCGCCTGGGTCAAGCCGATCGCCAGCGCCGCCTCCGGCTCGCGCTCACGCGCCTTGTGCAGCAGCTCGTCGCTCTGGGCATATTCGCCCAGCTCGTTGGCTGCCCGCGCCGCGCCCAGGTAATGCACCAGCGGCTGGCGATCCTTCTCTGCCGCCAGCTGCAGGTGCGCCAACGCCGGGCCCCACTGGCCCTCGGCGAGCTCACGCAGCCCCTTGCGGGAGGCATTTTCCACACGCCGTGCGCGGTGCCGCCGCGACCATGGATTGACCAGCGCCCCCGACACCTGCAGTACGCCCAGCAACCAGTGCACGACCATGGCCAGCAACCACAGACAGCCAACCAGCGCGAGAAATATCCAGAAGCTCGATTCGTAACGGAACTGGTCGTAGGTGATCAGCACATAGCCTGCGCTCTGACTGATCGCCCAACCGAGAAAGCCTGCAATCGCAAGCAGAAGGATGAATACCAGGGCCAGGCGTTTCATGTGCGCTCTGCCTCCTGCGCCTCGGTCTGCGTTTCAGGCTGAGACGAAGCCTCGCTCGCCGGGCCTTCGTCGCGACGTTCGCGCTTCTGCACATAGGCCTGCAGAGCCTGCAACGCAGGCGCCAGATCAGGCAGGGTCACCTCTACTTCGCGCAGGGACAATGCTTCGAGGCGCTCGCGCAGACCACGCGCCTGACCGTTGTCTTCGCTGAAATGGTCCTTGAGCACTGCACTCGCCTGCTCCAGCGACTGGCGGTAGACCTTGGTGTTGCCGTTGAGCACTGCCCATTGCGCCTGCTCGATGGCCAGCGACAGCGCCAGACGCACCTGCCCCAGCGTCTGGCCGGCCAGCAGCGGCTTGACGTCGCCACCGGCATCGAAATCCACCCGCACGTAGCGAGTCAGCTCGTTGAGCCAGCGCTGCCAGCGGCTGTCCTGCGCGTTTTCCGGCACGGCCTCGCCATTGACGAACTCGGGCGCGAGCGCACTGAGCTGGTTGCTCTGTCCACGCAGCGCACCGAGCTGCAGGAACAAGCCAGTGCGATCAAGCTCCGGCAGGCTGCGCAGCGCCTCAAGGCCCTCCAGCAGTTTCTGCCGCGTGCCGTAGGCGCCGGGGTCATCCTGTTTCTGCAGGATCAGATCGGCCTCGTGCACCAGCATTTCGGCGCTCTTGATGTCCTGCATCGCCGACAGCTGCAACATCGCCATACGCAACAGATGTTCGGCCTCGGCCAGGCGCCATTCTTCGCGACTGGCGCCCAGCACCTGCTCGACACGCCCGGAAAGCCGCTGCTGATCGCTCTGCAACGTTGCCAGCAATCGACGACGTTCCTCCAGCTCGCTGGCCGACGGCAGCTGCTCCAGACGGCCCAGGCGTGCTGCCAGCTCGCGTTCGCGTTCAGCAAGCTGGCGAGTCTGCTCACCGGTGCTCTGCAACGCTTCGAGCTGGCGATCCTCGCTGGCACCAAGCTGTTTCAGCTGCCAGAGGCCATAACCGCCGAGCGCCACGCCACCCAAGCCGACCAGCAGCGCCAGTGCCGCCAGCGATTTGCCACCCGCATTGGCGCTGGCAGGTCTGGATGGAGCTGGCTTGGCGGGCTTTGCAGTCTCGACGGCTGGGGTCGGCTCACTGGCGGGGGGTTGCAGCGGTTCTTTCTTGGAATCTGCTTCGCTCACGTTTCCATCCTTTGCTTCAGGAGGCAGTCACTGCGGTTTCCCGCAACGCCGCCAGCAATGCCGCAACGCTTGCGCCACGGCAATCCACAATTCGTTTGGCGCCCAACTGCCGAGCCATCTCCGCGACCCGCGGACTGGGTACGAACAAGGTTAGCTCAAGCAATTCAGGCCAGGTATCGGCCGCCAGCTCATGCAGCGACAGCAAACCCTGCCCACTGCTGACCACCAGGCCGTTGAGCCGTTCCGAACGGACCGTAGCGGCCAGCGTGCCCGGCGGGTAAGCAGGAAGCCTACGCCGGTAGAGTTCGAGGATATCCACCTGCACGCCACGCCCGCGCAACGTCTCGGCGAGCAACTCACGCCCACCCTCACCACGCAGGATCACCACCTTCGGATCAGGTCTGGCCAGTGCCGCGTCGAGGCGCGGCAGCGCCAGCAGCGCCTCGCTGTCGTCGCCGCGCTCCGGCCAGCAGGTGTCCAGACCGTAGTCGGCGAGTATCGCGCCAGTGGCAGCACCGACGCTGAACCAGGCCTGGCCAAGCGGTGGTTGCGGCCAATAGCGGTCGAGCAGCTCGATGCCCAGCCGCGCCGCCGGTTTGCTCACCACGATGACCGCGCAGTAGCGATCCAGGTCGAGAATCGTCGCGCGCTGCTCGGCGGTTTCCGGCAAAGGCTCGATCGCCAGCAGCGGCAGGCTCGCAGTGTGAATGTCGTCTTCAGCCAATGATGCCGCGACCGGACCGCACTCCTCGGCCGGCCGGGTCAGCAGCAGACGCCAGTCATTCACTCGTGGCCAGCCTCACCGTAAACCGCCTGGAGGATCTGCTCAGCGCCCTGGTCCAGCAACTGTTCGGCAACACGCACACCCAATGCCTCGGCGTCGGCGGCCGGCGCACGCCCCTCGGCGCGCAGCAGCAGAGTGCCGTCCGGCTGCCCGACCAGCCCGCGCAGCCACAGCTGCTCGCCTTCGAGCACCGCGTAACAGGCAATCGGCACCTGGCAGCCGCCGTTCAAGCGCTTGTTCAAGGCACGCTCGGCGACGACGCGGGTAGCAGTCTGCGGATGGTTCAGGCACTCCAACAGCGCATGCAGCTCGCTGTCGCCGGTGCGGCACTCGATGCCGACCGCACCCTGACCGCCGGCCGGCAGGCTCTCATCGACGCTGATACTGGAGCGGATGCGCTCGCCGAAGCCAAGGCGGATCAGCCCGGCGGCGGCGAGGATGATGGCGTCGTACTCGCCGGCATCGAGCTTGGCCAGTCGGGTATTGACGTTACCGCGCAGGAACTGGATTTTCAGGTCCGGCCGACGCGCCAGCAGTTGGGCCTGGCGGCGCAGCGACGAGGTGCCGACCACGCTGCCGGGCGGCAGCGCATCGAGGTCGTCGTAGTGATTGGAGACGAAGGCGTCGCGTGGGTCTTCGCGCTCGCAGATGCAGTACAGGCCCAGCCCTTCGGGAAACTCCATCGGCACATCCTTCATGGAGTGCACGGCGATGTCCGCTTCGTTCTCCATCAGCGCCGTTTCCAGCTCCTTGACGAACAGGCCTTTGCCGCCAATTTTCGCCAGGGGCGCGTCGAGTAGCTTGTCGCCGCGGCTGACCATCGGCACCAAGGTGACCTTCAGCCCCGGGTGCGACGCTTCCAGGCGCGCCTTGACGTATTCGGCCTGCCACAGGGCCAGGGCACTCTTGCGGGTGGCGATGCGAATTTCGCGAGACATGGGCAATTCCAGAACAGTGAATTGCCGGCGATGATAACAGGCCGGACAACCAGCCTGGGTTGGCCGGAATCAAGTAAAGGGTGGTGTCACGCCACTGTGCCGGGGCCCGCCAGCTGCTGGAGCTGACGGTCACCGACGCCGCGAACCGTACTGGTTCAGAGGTTCTGCATCAGCTTGCGCACACCGGCCACATGCCGACGGCTCACCGTCAGCGCCTCGCCTTCGAGCCCCTTGAGGAACAGCTGGAAGTGCCCGAGCGGCGTGCGTTGCAGGCGCTCGATGCGGTCACGGAACACCAGCGCGTTGCGGTGGATACGCACGAAGCGCTCACCGAACTCGTCTTCCAGGGACTTCAACGGCTCGTCCAGCAACACTTCGCCGCCTATGTGGCGCAAGGTGACGTACTTGTGATCGGCAATGAAGTAGATCACGTGGTCCAGCGGGATCAGCTCGATGCCCTTGCGGGTACGCGCGCTGATGTGACTGCGCGGTCCGGCACCGGAAACCGCCGCCGGCCGGGTCAACGCGGCGAGCTGCACCCGGTTCGGCCGTTCCGCCTTCTTCAATGCCTCGGTGAGGTGTTCCGGGCGTACCGGTTTGACCAGGTAGCCAACCGCGCTGACCTGGAACGCTTCCAAAGCGAATTCATCATGGGCAGTACAAAAGATCACGGCCGGCGGCGCATCCGTCTCGCAGAGCTTGGCGGCAACCTGCAGGCCATCGAGCCCGGGCATGCGGATATCCAGCAGCACGACATCAGGGCGCAGTTCCTCGATCAGCGTCAATGCTTCTTCGCCATTGCTGGCAGCGGGCTCGAGGACACGATAGCCGTCGAGGTCACCTACCAGTCGGCTGAGGCGCTCGCGGGCTAGAGGTTCGTCATCGACAATCAGGACATTCATATAGATCTGGCTTCCTGCGTTTGTCTCGCACATGGATAGCGTAGACATGTGTAATGGCGGCCTTCACGGCGCTCCACGCTGAGACTCGCTAGCGGACCGAAAAGTGCCGCTAATCGTGCGTCGATGTTCTGCAAACCCTGACGTGTCCCGCGTGAAGCCTGCGTTTGAGCGACTTCGTCGAAGGGGTTGCTGACCACCAACTGAAACGTGCCATCGACATAATCGGCGGTTACGCTCACCACACCTCCCTCGATACGGGGCTGGATGCCATACACCAGTGCATTCTCCAGCAACGGTTGCAGCGTGAGCTGCGGAATCGGCAGATCGTCCGGTACGCCGTCGACCTGCCAGTCCATCTGTAGACGGTCACCCAGGCGATATTGTTCGATCGACAGATAGCGCCGCGACAGCTCCAGCTCTTCGCTCCAGGCCACCAACGTGCCGGGACGCGCCAGGCTCGCGCGAAACAGATCGGATAGATCCAACACCGCCTGCTCGGCCTTCACCGGATCGCTGGCCACCAGCGCCGCGATGCTGTTGAGGCTGTTGAACAGGAAATGCGGGCGGATACGCGCCTGCAGCGATTCGATCCGCGCGCGCAGTTCAGCCTGCTCCTGACGGCGCCATTGGCTCTGCAGATAGAAATAGCGTAGCAGCAGCCCCGACATGATCAGGCTGATCAACGCATGGCGCAGGTAGAGATTGACCTCGCCGTCGCGTGAAAGCGGCCCGCCGAGCTGGTAGATATCGGCCACCGCCGTGCAAGCCAGGGTCAAGCCGACCACCAGCGCGCAGCAGGCAAGCCCCGCGAAGGCCGCGCGGAGGCGCGCCAGCAGAGGCCGCAGCAGGCACATGGTGCCGGCCGAGAGCAGTACGATCCACTGCACGAACAGCGAGGTCAGCGCCAGACGCATCCAGTTGAAGCTGGGCTGCATCGGCTCGGCCAGCACCAGCACGAACACCAGCAGTTCGGCAAGCAGGACGAGACCGAGCAAGGCCTCGGGCTGGCACAGCTCGGGCACGAAGAAGTCGTCGGTTAGGGCAGTGGATTTCACGCGATTCGGCCTGATGGTTATCTGGTGGGCGAGTTTCCTTGGCCGCCCCGGCAACGGCAAGACGATCGCTCGTCGCCATGCTGGGATTAGTCGGGATTTGCCAGCCAGCTCACCCTTCACGGCGAGGTTCCGACGTGCCCGATCGCAGCGCCATCCCTGTTATCATCGCCGCCTTTCCTCAGCCTTCGGATTTCAGCGAGCGCATTCATGAGCACCGACAAGACCAACCAGTCCTGGGGCGGCCGTTTCAGCGAGCCCGTCGACGCCTTCGTCGCCCGATTCACCGCCTCCGTCGAGTTCGACAAGCGCCTCTACCGCCACGACATCATGGGCTCGATCGCCCACGCCACCATGCTGGAAAAGGCCGGCGTGCTGAGCGCCGATGAGCGCGACCAGATCATCGCCAACCTGAAGGACATCCAGGGCGAGATCGAAGCCGGCACCTTCGACTGGCGCGTGGATCTGGAAGACGTGCACATGAACATCGAGGCGCGCCTGACCGACCGCATCGGCGTGACCGGCAAGAAGCTGCACACCGGGCGTAGCCGCAACGATCAGGTGGCCACCGACATCCGCCTCTGGCTGCGCGACGAGATCGACATCATCCTCGCCGAGATCACCCGTCTGCAGCAGGGTCTGCTGGGCCTGGCAGAAGCCGAAGCGGACACCATCATGCCCGGCTTCACCCATCTACAGACCGCGCAGCCGGTGACCTTCGGCCATCACCTGCTGGCCTGGTTCGAGATGCTCAGCCGTGATTACGAGCGCCTGGTCGACTGCCGCAAGCGCACCAACCGCATGCCGCTGGGCTCGGCCGCACTGGCTGGCACCACCTACCCGATCCAGCGCGAGATCACCTGCGAGCTGCTGGGCTTCGAAGCGATCTCCGGCAACTCGCTGGACGGCGTTTCCGATCGCGACTTCGCCATCGAGTTCTGTGCGGCCGCCTCGCTGGCGATGATGCACCTGTCGCGCTTCTCCGAAGAGCTGGTGCTCTGGACCAGCGCGCAGTTCCAGTTCATCGACCTGCCCGATCGCTTCTGCACCGGCTCCTCGATCATGCCGCAGAAGAAGAACCCGGACGTACCCGAGCTGGTGCGCGGCAAGACTGGTCGTGTGTTCGGCGCGCTCGCCGGCCTGCTGGTGCTGATGAAGGGCCAGCCGCTGGCCTACAACAAGGACAACCAGGAGGACAAGGAGCCGCTGTTCGACGCCGCCGACACTCTGCGTGACAGCCTGCGCGCCTTTGCCGACATGGTTCCGGCGATCAAACCCAAGCGCGAAATCATGCGCGAAGCGGCGCTGCGCGGCTTCTCCACCGCGACGGATCTCGCCGACTATCTGGTGCGCAAGGGCCTGCCATTCCGCGACTGCCACGAGATCGTCGGTCACGCGGTGAAGTATGGCGTGCAGACCGGCAAGGACCTGGCCGAAATGAGCCTGGACGAGCTGCGCCAGTTCAGCGATCAGATCAGCGACGACGTGTTCGCCGTGCTGACCCTGGAAGGCTCGGTGAACGCCCGCGATCATATCGGCGGAACGGCACCGGCGCAGGTGCGCGCTGCGGTCAAGCGCGGCCAGGAGCTGCTCGCCAGCCGCTAAGCGCAAACCCGGGAAAGGACTCCCATGTTCGAACTGCTGCTACGCGGGTTAGCGTTTCTGGCCGGGGTGATCGCCGAGATCGCGCTGGCCTATCTTTTCTACACTACTGGCTGGTTTGCCTTACGGCTGCTAACGCTGGGCCGCTACCCAGATCTGCCGCTACGCGTAGCCGACCCGATGAACTCACGTAGTGCCTGGGTTGCGGCGTTTGGTTTTCTTTGCCTGATGGGCTTGCCGTTGACGTGGCTGACCTTCATCTATGGCTGATCTTCTCCGCGAGACAATTCAATGCCCCTCACCATCCGCCCCGCCACCCCAGACGACGCCGCGCTGATCCTGCGCTTCATCACTGACCTGGCGATCTACGAAAAGGCTGAGCACGAGGTCAAGACCGACGTCGCCGGCATCGAGAACAGCCTGTTCGCTGACGGCAGCACCGCTCACGGGTTGATCTGCGAGCTGGACGGCGAGCCGATCGGCTATGCGGTGTATTTCTTCAACTACTCGACCTGGCTGGGCAAGCACGGCCTGTACTTGGAAGACCTCTACGTCACCCCGCAACAGCGTGGCGTCGGTGCCGGCAAGGCAGTGCTGCGTTATCTGGCCAAACTGGCGGTGGCACGCGGCTGCGGGCGCTTCGAGTGGTCGGTACTGGACTGGAATCAGCCAGCCATCGACTTCTACGAATCCATCGGCGCCAGGCCACAGAGCGAGTGGATCAGCTACCGCCTTGCCGGCGACGCACTGTCAGAGTTCGCAGCGGGTTGATCAATCGCTCGAACGCGGCCGCGCCAGATTCCGCAACTGCGATGCCGCCGCGCAAGCCTCGCCTGCCCTTTGCCAACGCCTGGTTCTTTCCTGCTGCCGCGCTCTATGCAGCGCTCATCCTGCCGAGCTCGGTCATTGCTCTCCTCGGCCTGATTCCTGCGCTGCCCGGATTGGTTACGCCCGCCGGCCACGCTCATGAAATGATCTTCGGTTTCGCCCTCGCGGTGATCGCCGGCTACCTGCTAGGCCCGCAACCGCTACGTTTTACCCTGACCCTGCTTGGCTGCTGGCTTCTCGCGCGGGTGAGCTTTCTGCTCTGGCCGGGCTCCTGGCTGGCGCTGGCGAGCGCAGCACTCTTCGCCGCCGGGCTTGCCTGGAAGGTACTGCCGCGCTTTCTTGGCGCTGCGAAGAAGTGGCGCAACCAGACAGTCGCACCCATCGTGGCCGGGCTGGGGCTGCTCAGCGCGGCGGCCAGCGGGGGGTTAGGCGCCACCCTTGATCGATTGGCATTGCTCGAAGCGCTGCTGCTACTCGCGACGCTGATGTTCTTCATGGGCGGCCGCATCATCGCGCCCGCTGTCGCCGGCTATGCACAGAGCCAGGGTCGGCAGCTGGCTGCGCGAGTCCAGCCGAATCTCGAGGGCGCCGTGCTGATCCTGCTGGGCCTCGCCCTTGTGCTCAACCTCCTGCCCTGGTCACTGGCCCGGCAATTGACCGGAGCAGTGCTGATCAGCGCCGGCGTGCTCACGATCATCCGTCTGCTGCGCTGGCAGCCTTGGCATTGCACGCGTCCGGACCTGTTGATCCTGCTGCTCGGCTATGCCTGGCTCGCGCTCGGGTTGCTGCTGTTTGGCCTAGGCACTCTGCTGCCGCGGCTGCCGCTCAACGCAACGCTACACGCGCTGAGCGTCGGCGCACTGGGCAGCCTGACCTTCGCCGTGATGGCACGAACGCAACTGATCTACCGCTTTCGCGATCCGGCTGCGCAACCGTGGATTCAGGCCGCCGCGCTGCTGATCAGTCTGGCGGCCCTGGCCCGTGTGGTGCCCGCACTGCTTGACCAGTCCAGACCGGGCTGGTTGCTGCTGGCGGCAATAACCTGGTCGCTAGCCTTTCTTGCCCTGACGCTGCTGCTCTGGCGCTGCCGCCACGCGCACTCGGATAGCCCGCGCCGCGCCGCCGACCGCTGAGTCATTTGCCAGGAACTCTCGCAGCTTGCGCTTGACCTACATGCAGCCGGCGGCTAATTCCAGCCGCAGCGGCCGTACTCATCGAGGCCTGCATGACCGACTTGCGCACCCTGCTGCTGAACGAGGACACCCAGGGCGCCGAGCTCTTCGACTCGCCCAAGGAGCGGCTGCTGTTCTACCGTTCGGAAATCCACTTCGAATCGTCATTGCTGGCCGAGCGGACGAGCGCATACCTATCGTCGCAGTCCTTTCTGATGATCGCCTTCGCCTCATCGATGGCCAACAGCAATCCCGAGTGGGGCGATCTGTTCCGCCTGGTCGTACCGGCCATTCTCTCGGTACTCGGACTGATCACCTCGATTCACGCCATGCCCGGCATCAAGGCCAATTTCGAGGTCATTGAGCGCTGGCATCAGAAACAGGGCGAACTGCTACAGATCGAAGGTCGCGTGGGCATACTGCCGAACAACGAGTCGGCGCTGTTCGGCGAGGGCAACAGCCCGCCCGGCGGACGTCGCTACAAACGCACGCTGCTATTTTCTCTACGTACACCCATCATTTTTTCGCTGGTGTGGAGCGCATTCGGCCTGCTTTGCCTGGCATTGAGCTTTATGGACTGACACTGTCGTATGTTGCCGCGCATACTCGCATCTGCTTAGCTGCAAAACATGCAAACGGAGAAGTACCCATGTCCGAGCCCGACCGCCCACGCTTTCGCGTCGATGCCGATCGCCAGGCCGCCCATCGACGGGTACGCTACGCTGAAACCAACCGTCCGGATGACGGCAGCTGTACGATCTGTCAGCTCGATGAGGAAAATCCGGCACCGCTCGACGAGACCCCCACCATGGTGCAAGACACCCCTGAGAACGAAGAAGACGAAACCTTCGCCGAATCCCATCTGATCCAGGCCATCGAGAACCAGATCGAAGCAGGCGAGCCGGCAGCCACTCAAGCCACACTGAACAAGCTCACCCTGGTCGGCTACGAGCGCGACGAATGCCTGCAGATGATGGCGGTGGTTCTGGCACACGAAATCCGCAGCATGCTGGCCGAAGACCGACCCTTCGACGCCAACGCCTACGAGGTCATGCTACGCAAACTGCCAGAGCTGCCGGAAGCGACCGAATAAGACCTGGATCAAGGCAGGGCCACTGACAGCATCTACACTCAGCAAACAGGGCACGAGCCCACCATCCGAGGAGCGAGCATGTCGTACACCCCTGAGTTGGTCGCCGAACTGGACGTACTTCGACAGTTCAATCTGGAAAACCTGCAGGAAGGCCTGAAGGTTCATCACGACGCCAGTCCTTCGACTATCGCCGCCTTTTCACGTCTGCACGCCAAGGGCCTGATCACCCAGGCCGACGGCGGTTACCTCACCAGCCTCGGCCGTGACGCCGCCGAACAGGCACAAACGCTGCTCACCATCCTTTCGGAAACGGCCACGGCCTGAACAACCCCGTTTTACTGCGCTGCCCGGGCCGGATAATGCCGCCCCGGGCTTCGGTCGGTCGCCGCCAAGCTCCGAGCCAGCCTCAAGCCCTGCGCCTGTTGGCCGATGAACAAGGTTAGCCAGGCCTGCAAGACCCACCATGATCCGCACTCACCACCCTATCCAGCCGATTCTCGAAGACGGCATCGATCGCAAGGTCCTGACGACCCTGCGTGCGCGCTTTCTCGCAGTGAACGATGCACGGTTGAATCGTGCACTGGCCGCCATGTCGACCCGCCAGCAGCAGGTGCTCAAGCTGTTGCCGCTGCTGTTCCACGTCAATCATCCGATGCTTCCCGGCTACGTGTCGACGAACACGCCGGCGGGGCTCGCCCACTTCGAGCCGGACAGCGAACACCTGGCCGAAGCGCAGCGCCTGAGCCGTTCATTTGCCTACAGGCCCGTGCGCGGCAAGGCACCGCGACCGATCCAAGGCCTGTTCCTCATGGGCAGCCTGGGCACCGTAGCGCAGGACGAACACAGCGATCTGGACGTCTGGGTCTGTCACGATCCAGCGCTGGACGCCCAGGGACTCGACGAACTGCGCCGCAAGTGCGAACTGCTGCAAGCCTGGGCTGCGACCCAGGGCAGCGAAGCGCATTTCTTCCTGGTCGATCCGCAGCGTTTCACCCAGGGCCAGCGCGAGGCCCGGCTGACTTCCGATGACTGCGGCACCACTCAACATTATCTGCTGCTCGATGAGTTCTACCGCACCGCGCTCTGGCTCGGTGGCTGCACACCGCTGTGGTGGCTGGTGCCGGACTACGAGGAACATCGCTACGACGATTATGTGAGAACGCTGCTGGCCAAGCGCTTCGTCCGTGCCGATGAGGTTCTCGATCTCGGTCATCTCGGCCAGGTGCCGCCCGGGGAGTTCGTCGGTGCCGGGCTCTGGCAGCTCTACAAAGCCATCGCCTCGCCATACAAGTCGCTGTTCAAGCTGCTATTGGTCGAGGTGTATGCCAGCCAGTACCCGCAACTGCGCTGCCTGGCGCTGGACTTCAAACGGGCTATCTATCAAGGCCACATCGAGCTGGACGAGCTTGATCCATATATCGCTGCCTACCATGCCATCGAACGCTACCTGAGCGAACGCGGCGACCAGGAGCGCCTGGAGCTGGCACGACGCTGCCTGTACCTGAAGATCAATCGCCCGCTCAGCCGGCCGCCCGTCCATCGCAACAAGAGCTGGCAGCGAACCTTGCTCGAAAGCATGACGCGCAGCTGGCACTGGGATGAACGCCAGTTCGCCCTGCTCGATAATCGCAGCCAGTGGAAGGTGCGCCAGGTCAGTCAGGAGCGGCGCGCGCTGGTCAACGAACTGACCTATGGCTATCGCTTCCTCAGCGACTTCACCCGCCGCCTGCAGGCCGTCAGCCCGCTCACCAGTCGCGACCTGGGCGTACTTGGCCGGCGTCTCTACGCCGCCATCGAGCGCAAGGCCGGCAAGATCGAGGTGGTCAACCTCGGCATATCCCCCGACATGGCCGAGGACAGCCTGACCCTGGTGCACGGCTATGACGCAGCGGGCGACGTGCACTGGTCGCTCTACCAGGGCCAGCTCACGGCGCCGGAACTCTCCAATTTCGCGCCGCTGAAGCGCGCCCGCGAACTGCTCGCGCTGCTCGCCTGGTGCCATCGCAACGGCATTGTCGATACCGGCACCCACCTTTCGCTGTTTCCGGGCGATAGCGGCTTGAGCGAGGCGGAACTGTTCGCCCTGCTCAGCGACCTGCGTCGGGCGATGCCAATGCCACTGCCTCAGGTCGACGAAGAGGCACTGCTGGCGGCGTGCACCCCCAGTCGCGTGCTGCTGCTGATCAACGTTGGCCTGGACCCCACGCTTCAGAACGCAGCCGGGCTTGCAGGTAGCGAGGCGGTGCTTCCGAGCGCTGCGGCGGAAAGCCTTGTGCTCAGTATCGACCAGGTCACCCTCAACAGCTGGAACGAGATGCTGGTCAGCCGCTACGAAGGACCAAAGGCGCTGCCCTCGTGCCTGCGCGATTATCTGGAGAATCTCGCGCAGAGGGCGGAGTTACCGCAGCTCCAGGTATTCTGCTTCGCGCGCAACCGCGGGCAGCTCATCGCCCGCCGGGTTGAGCAGCTCTTCGATGACGCCTGCCAAAGCCTCGCCGGCGAGGCTCAAGGGCGCTACCTGTTGAAGATCCGCCAACATTTCCACGTGTTGCAACGCGATGCAGGCGAGCTGCGCCTGATCAATCTTGTCGACCGCTCAGCACTGATCGAACATCTCGGCGAAGCGCATCATGCGTACCTGCCACTGCAGCTCGACCGTGCGGCGCTGGAAGGCGACGACCTGGCGCTGATCCTCGCCCAGCAGCGGGCAGGCTGCCTGCAGCTGTTCTACCGCACGGCGGGCGAGCTTGCCGAAATCAGCGTACTGGACGAATACAACGCGCTGTGGCGCCAGCACCTGCCCTATCGCGACGAACGCTCGCTGTTGCGCCCGCTGATGCGTTTTCTCGAGTCGATGCGCTATCGACGCAAGGCGCAACAGGAGAATCAGGCCCAGCTGCTGGCTGATGCGCCCATCATCTTTTACCGCATCCATCCCGAACAGGGTTCGCAACCCGCACGACTGGAGCGCCGCCCTGCGCCACTGGAAGAAATCAACGACCCATTCTATGACGTGCAGGCCATTGTCGAATCCGGCGAGAACGGTCGGTCGCAGGTCACGCTGTACTGTAACCAGCAGGAGTTCTCCGGCCTGGAGTACGGAGCCGGGCTGTTCGCCGCGGTGGCCCGCGCCATCATCTCCCGCCGCCGTGATGGCGAGCGCTACCCTTGCTACATCACCGATCTCGACCTCACCGGCCTGCACGGCGGCGGGCGCAGCCAGACCGTGCAGTACCTGCGCTACAAGGCGCGGCTGGAGGCTGCACTGAACGCCGCCATGGACGGCTAAATGATATAGCTTCCCGCTTGATGTCATTTTGCCCTCAAGCTAGGATGCCGGGGCCATCCGCGCATTTCTTCGAGAGCGCACCATCGTGAACGAGCAAAACAACAAAACCGATCTGTTCGCGGCTGATCACAGCATCTACGTCGGCTCACCGCCGGTGAAACGAGCGCTGACAAGCCAAACCGCCATGGATGGCCACAAGACTTCGCACCGGGTCGCTCAAACCCGCGTCTGGCTGAGCAAGGCCGTGACCATCCTCCTGCATATCGTGACCAAGCCCGCGCTCGCCAAAGCGGACGACCACGCGTCTCGCTTAAGGGAGCACCGTGCCGAGCAGGTATGTGCGCATCCGGGCGAGCTCACGCTGATCGCCGCCGCTCTGGCACAGCTGCCGACGCGCACCCGTACGGCCTTCGAACTGCATCGCCTGCGTGGCTATACGCTGGAGCAGGTCGCAAGGGAACTGGACATCACTGCCGGCATGGCCCACCAGGCGATACGCACGGCACTCAGTCGCTGCGCGGCTGCGCTGGACGGAGCGACAAAGCAGCCGTAACAAGCCAAATCTGGGTTTATTCCAACTGTCGGTGATCTCTAAATGAGTGAAATTCCCGCACCCCAATGGAATTGCGCCATGGAATGGCTTATCTGGCTGCAGGCTTCGCCCGACGACCAGGAACTGCGTGCTGCCTGCGAGGCCTGGCAACGGGCCTCGCCTGTAAATGCCAGCGCCTGGCAACGAGCGGAGCAGATATGGCAGCTGACTGGGCAGCTTCCGACGGAAGTTCAACGGCAGCGGCGTCCTGGCAAAAATGCCGGCGCCTGGATTGTCAACGTCATCTGCCGTCGCCCTCGGCGAGTCTGATACGCCCGCCGTTGCAGCAGGCGCCGCCCCGCGTCAACGGAAACCCCGGCGGGATACCGATCCGATAGAACGCCAAGGCTGGGTCAGAACGGATCGCCAGCCGCCTCGGGCTGATACTCGATGGCGAGCAGGGTGAGCTTGATGATCTTGCCGGCAGGGGTTGGCCAGTCGATGTGCTGGCCGACGCTCATGCCCAGCAGCGCCGTGCCCACCGGCGCCAGGACGGAAACAGTACCTTCCTTGCCAGCGTCGTGGGGGTAGACCAGCGTCAGGTGATATTCCTTGCCGGTTCCCTCATCCAGGCAATGCACCCGCGAGTTCATGGTGACGACACCGGCAGGCATTTCGCTGCGCTCCACAATCTGCGCCCGCGACAGTTCCTGCTCGAGCGCTTCGGCAGCCGGACCGTAGTCGTCGAGGCTGTCGAGCAGCCGCTCAAGGCGCTGCAGATCGAGTTGGGTAAGGATGATCGGCGGTGCACTGGTCATGGGTTCTGGCAAGCTCCTGCGAAAAATCAAAAGACGAAAAAAGCAAAACCCCGCCCGAAGGCGGGGTTTTGTTGACCTGCGAAAGACACTATCACAGCAGCCCGAATAAGCAAGGCCCCTGCCTGCAGGCCCCGGAAAACGGGGCCTGCGCGCCGATGGCTTAGATGTCCTCGAACTCTAACGCTTCGCCGCCCTGCTCCAGCGTCACTCGCGTCAGCAGCTCACCGAGGCGCTCGCCGCTGGCATCGCACAACCACAGCTGGCCGCCCTCGTCGTAGTCGAAATGAAAGCCGCCGGAGCGCGCCGCGACCCACAACTGGCGCAACACCGGCTGACGACTGAGGATCAGCTGGCTGCCGTTGGCGAAACGCACGGTCAGCACACCCCCGGAATTTTCCAGATCGACGTCCATGCTGGTGTCATCGAATACGTCCTCGACGCTCTCCTGCACAGCATCGACCAGATCGTGATAACGGGCTTCGCTCAGGCTCATGCAACATTTCCTCGGATTGTGCTGCGCGCGACCCTGCCGCACGCGATGGCGGCGAGCTTAGCAGGGGGCGGTCGAATCAAGCGAGCCGCCAGCCAGCAATGCCGCCGGGTGACGTGCGGCTCGCATAGGCAATCCGACGGGTGCTGGGTATACTCCGGCGATTAGATTTTTCAAGGATTCCAGCCCCCATGAAGCGTCTCCTGCTTCCCTTCATCGCCCTCGCCGTCTTCGCCGCCGCGCTCAGCGGCTGCGGCCAGAAAGGCCCGCTGTATCTGCCGGATGACGAGCAGACCGTCAAAGAACGTTCCAAAGATCGTTTCGAACTCTAAAGGAGGCTGTTCATGGAGGCCTTCTCGTACCGCGACGGTCAACTCTTCGCGGAAGGCGTGGCACTGCCCGCACTTGCGCAACGCTTCGGCACCCCGACCTATGTCTATTCCCGCGCGCACATCGAGGCCCAGTACCGGGCCTATGCCGATGCGCTGGATGGCATGCCGCATCTGGTCTGCTTCGCCGTCAAAGCCAATTCGAACCTCGGCGTGCTGAACGTGCTGGCGCGCCTCGGTGCCGGCTTCGATATAGTTTCGCGCGGTGAGCTGGAGCGCGTACTGGCCGCTGGCGGCCAGCCGGACCGTATCGTCTTCTCCGGCGTCGGCAAGACCCGTGACGACATGCGTCGCGCGCTGGAAGTCGGTGTGCACTGCTTCAACGTGGAATCCACCGACGAGCTGGAGCGCCTGCAGCAGGTCGCCGCCGAGCTTGGCAAAAAGGCACCGGTATCGCTGCGGGTCAATCCGGACGTCGATGCCGGCACCCACCCGTACATTTCCACCGGTCTGAAAGAGAACAAGTTCGGCATCGATATCGACAACGCCGAGGCGGTCTATGCCCGCGCAGCCGAGCTGCCGAACCTGGAAGTGGTCGGCGTCGACTGCCATATCGGTTCGCAGCTGACCAGCCTGCCGCCCTTCCTCGATGCGCTCGATCGCCTGCTCGCCCTGACCGACCGCCTCGCCGCACGCGGCATCCAGATTCGTCACCTTGACCTCGGTGGCGGCCTCGGCGTGCGTTACCGCGACGAGCAGCCACCGCTGGCCGGCGACTACATCCAGGCCGTACGCCAGCGCATCGAAGGCCGCGGGCTGGCACTGGTGTTCGAGCCAGGCCGCTCCATCGTCGCCAACGCCGGCGTGCTGCTGACACGCGTGGAATACCTCAAGCACACCGCGCACAAGGATTTCGCCATCGTCGATGCGGCGATGAACGATCTGATCCGTCCGGCGCTGTATCAGGCCTGGATGAACGTCATCGCGGTGCAGCCGCACGAAGGCGATACGCGTCGCTACGACATCGTCGGACCGATCTGCGAGACCGGCGATTTCCTCGCCAAGGATCGTGAGCTGGCGCTGGTCGAGGGCGACCTGCTGGCGGTGTGTTCGGCCGGTGCCTACGGCTTCGTCATGAGCTCCAATTACAACACCCGCGGTCGCGCCGCCGAGGTGCTGGTGGACGGTGACCAGGCCTTCGAAGTGCGCCGTCGCGAGAGCGTTCAGGAGCTATACGCCGGCGAAAGCCTGCTGCCCACTTGAGGCCAAGATCATGCTTCTGCGCTTTACCAAGATGCACGGTCTGGGCAATGACTTCATGGTCATCGACCTGGTCAGCCAGCACGCGCACATCCAGCCCAAGCACGCCAAGCAGTGGGGCGATCGCCATACCGGCGTCGGTTTCGATCAGCTGCTGATCGTCGAGCCACCGCAGAATCCGGACGTCGATTTCCGCTACCGCATCTTCAACTCCGACGGTTCGGAAGTGGAGCAGTGCGGCAACGGCGCGCGCTGCTTCGCCCGCTTCGTGGTCGACAAGCGCCTGACCGTCAAACGCAAGATCAAGGTCGAAACCAAGGGCGGCATCATCGAGCTGGATATCCGCCCGGATGGACAGATCCGCGTCGACATGGGCCCGCCACGCCTGGTGCCGGCCGAGATTCCGTTCCAGGCCGAGCAGGAAGCCCTGTGTTATCCGCTCGAAGTCGATGGCCAGCGCGTCGAGCTGGCCGCCGTGTCGATGGGCAACCCCCACGCGGTGCTGCGCGTCGATAGCGTCGAGCAGGCACCCGTGCATGAGCTCGGACCGAAGATTGAGCATCACCCGCGCTTTCCACAACGGGTCAACGTTGGCTTCCTGCAGATCGTCGACCGCCGTCAGGCACGTCTGCGCGTCTGGGAGCGCGGTGCCGGTGAGACCCAGGCCTGTGGCACCGGCGCCTGCGCGGCCGCGGTAGCCGCCATCCGCCAGGGCTGGATGGACTCGCCGGTGCAGATCGATCTGCCGGGTGGCCGCCTGTCCATCGAATGGGCAGGTCCCGGACAGCCGGTTATGATGACCGGCCCCGCCGTTCGCGTATTTGAAGGACAGGTTCGCCTATGACCGACCAGACCCAGGGCAGCACCCCGCTTCCCGACGCCGAAGCCGTCGCCGCCTACCTGCGCGCCCATCCGGAGTTCTTCGTCGACCACGACGAGCTGATCCCGGAGTTGCGCATTCCCCATCAGCCAGGCACCGCCGTGTCACTGGTCGAACGCCAGGTCAAACTGCTGCGCGAGCGCAATATCGAGATGCGCCATCGCCTGTCACAACTGATGGATGTGGCTCGCGACAACGACCGCCTGTTCGACAAGACCCGCCGCCTGGTGCTCGACCTGCTCGACGCCAGCAGCCTGGAAGAAGTGGTCAGCGCAGTCGAAGACAGCCTGCGCCATGAATTCCAGGTCCCCTACGTCAGCCTGATCCTGTTCAGCGAAGCCACGCTGCCGGTCGGCCGCTGCGTCAGCACCGGCGAGGCGCAGCAGAGCATCGGCGGGCTGCTCGACGGCGGCAAGACCATCTGCGGCGTACTGCGCCCGCATGAACTGAACTTCCTCTTCGGCGAGGATGGTGGCAGCGTTGGCTCTGCCGCGGTGGTCAGCCTGAACAACCAGCTCGGCGTGCTGGCCATCGGCAGCCCGGATCCACAGCACTACAAGAGCTCGCTGGGCACGCTGTTCCTCGGTTATATCGCCGAAGTGCTGACCCGCGTGCTGCCGCGCTTCGGTACGCCGCTGCGCTCGGTACGCTGAGCGCAATTGCCGGCCAACGCCACGCACCACACGCGCCCGCTCGCGGCCTGAGGCTGGAGCCTGTTCATGCAGAACGAACTCGACGCCTACTTCGAACACCTGCGCAGCGCCCGGCAACTGTCGGGCCATTCGTTGGAAGGCTACCGCCGCGACCTGAACAAGCTGCTGGCCCATTGCGAGCGCGAGCAGATAGCCGACTGGCGCGGGCTACAGGGCCGCCACCTGCGCCAGCTGATCGCTGAGCTGCATCGTCAGGGCCAATCCAGCCGCAGCCTGGCACGCCTGCTGTCATCGGTGCGCGGCCTGTATCGCTATCTCAATCAGGAAGGCATCTGCCAACACGACCCGGCCGCCGGTCTGTCGGCGCCGAAAGGCGAACGGCGTCTACCGAAGCTGCTGGATACCGACCGAGCCATGCAGTTGCTCGATGGTGGCGTCGAGGACGACTTCATCGCCCTGCGTGACCAGGCGATGCTCGAGCTGTTCTATTCATCCGGTCTGCGCCTGTCGGAACTGGTTGGCCTGAACCTCGACCAGCTCGACCTGCCGGCGGGGCTGGTGCGGGTGCTCGGCAAGGGCAACAAGGTGCGCGAGCTGCCCGTCGGGCGCAAGGCGCGCGAGGCGTTGCAGGCCTGGTTGCCAATACGCGCGCTGGCCAACCCAGCCGATGGTGCGGTATTCATCGGCCAGCAGGGCCGTCGCCTCGGTGCCCGCGCCGTGCAAATGCGGGTGCGTCAGGCCGGTGTGCGCGAGCTCGGCCAGCATCTGCACCCACATATGCTGCGCCATAGCTTCGCCAGCCACCTGCTAGAGTCGTCCCAGGACCTGCGCTCGGTGCAGGAGCTGCTCGGCCATGCCGACATCGGCACCACGCAGATCTATACCCACCTGGATTTTCAGCACCTGGCCAAGGTCTACGATCAGGCGCATCCGCGCGCCAAGCGCAAGCAGGACACCGACACATGAGCATTCGCCTGATCACCTTCGACCTGGACGATACCTTCTGGGAAACCACGCCGGCCATCCAGAGCGCCGAGACCGCGCTGCGCGACTGGCTGGCGGTACATGCACCGCGCCTGGGCGAATTTCCCGTCGAGGCGCTGGGCGCTATCCGCCGCATGCTGATCGAACGGGACCCGGCGCTGCGCCACCGCATAAGCGAGCTGCGCCGACGCATCCTGCAGCACGCGTTACACGATGCCGGTTATCCCGCCGATGAAGCGGACGGGCTGGCCGAACAGGCGTTTCAGGTATTTCTCGATGCGCGCCATGAGGTGCAGATTTTCCCTGACGTGCAACCAACCCTGGAGTTTCTCGCCAATCACTACACCCTTGGCGTGATCACCAACGGCAATGCCGACGTGCGCCGCCTGGGCCTGGCCGACTATTTCCAGTTCACCCTGTGCGCCGAGGAGCTGGGCGTCGGCAAGCCGGACCCGCACCCGTTCCAGCAGGCCTTGCGACTGGGCGATGCGCGCCCGGAGCAAGCCGTGCACATCGGCGACCACGCCCTCGACGACATCGCCGGGGCGCAGCAGGCCGGCCTGCGGGCGATCTGGTTCAATCCAAAGCGCGCCGTCTGGCCGCACGACTACCATCCCGACGCGGAGATCCAGAGCCTGGCGGGGCTGCCAAAACTGCTGCATGGCTGGCGCGGCGACTGAACAACGATCCATACGCCAGACGCGAAAAAGCCCGCCGTGATGCGGGCTTTTTTGCAATTCGGCCGACTCAGATAGGACGGCTGCCGTACTTGCTGTCCGGCTTCTTCGGCGGGTCGGCGACCACATTGGGTTCGACCTCCTGCACCTGACCGCCACGGGCGAGGAACTCTTCCATGGCTCGCGCCAGCGCTTCGCGCTCTTTCTGCTTGGCTTCCAGGCTCGGCAGCTCGTCGGGCTCGACGGCCTTGGCCTTGGTCTTTTTCGCCGGCGTGGCACGCTCGCTGTCGGTGCCCTCGTCGTCGAGGCTGTCGTCGCCCTCGTCGGCGGCGCTCAGCTCCTCCCCGTCCTCCTCGTCGCTAACGTCCAGATCGTCTTGTTCTAGTTCTTCGTCGCTCATGTTCAACCTCATGGCCATGCCAAAGCGGAGTAAGTTATAGCCCAGCGATGCGGAAAGACCGACACCGCCAAAAAAAATTCAACTTGCCGTCCCGTGCAGCGTTGCCACTATCTGCCGCGCCCCACCCTGGTCGCGGTGTTCCCCGAGATAGATCCCCTGCCAGGTGCCGAGGGCCAGACGCCCCTCACTGACCGGCAGGCTCAACTGGCAGCCGAGCAGGCTGGCCTTGAAATGCGCCGGCAGATCATCCGGCCCTTCGTAGTCATGCTCGTAGCCTCCCTCACCCTGCGGCACCAGGCGATTGAAGAAGCGCTCGAAGTCACGCCGAACCGCTGCATCGGCATTCTCGTTGATCGTCAGCGACGCCGAGGTATGCCGCAGCCACAGGTGTAACAGACCGACCTGACATTGCCGCAGTTCCGGCAATGCGGCGAGCAGCTCGTCGGTGATCAGGTGGAAGCCACGTGGTCGCGCGCGCAAGGTGATCAGGGTCTGTTGCCACATGTTCGCAAAGCTCATGTTCAACGGCTGGTCGCGCGCATTCTAGCGTGGCGCCAAAAAAAACAAAGGGCGCCAAAAGGCGCCCTTGTCATGTACCACCGAATCGTTACTGACGAGTGAACTCCGGATAGGCTTCCAGACCGCACTCGACCACGTCCACACCTTCGTATTCCTCTTCCTCGCTGACGCGCAGGCCCATCACTGCCTTGATGATGCCCCAGACGATCAGGCTGGCGATGAATACCCAGAGGAAGATCGACACCAGACCCAGCAGCTGCGCACCAAAGGTGGCATCGGCATTGGTCAGCGGCACGGCCAGCAGGCCCCACATACCGGCAACGCCATGCACGGAAATGGCACCGACCGGGTCATCGAGCTTGAGCTTGTCCAGGCCGAGGATGCTGAACACCACCAGCACGCCACCCACACCGCCGATCAGCGTCGCCTGCAGGGCGCTCGGGGTCAGCGGCTCGGCGGTGATCGCCACCAGGCCAGCCAGGGCGCCGTTGAGCACCATGGTCAGGTCGGACTTGCCAAACAGCAGGCGCGCGGTGATCAGTGCTGCGATCAGGCCACCGGCGGCGCCCATGTTGGTGTTGACGAAGACCTGGGCCACCGCGTTGGCGTCCTCGATGGTGCTCATCTTCAGCTGCGAGCCGCCGTTGAAGCCGAACCAGCCCATCCACAGAATGAAGGCACCGAGGGTCGCCAGCGGCATGTTGGCACCCGGAATGGCGTTGATCTGGCCGTTCGGGCCATACTTGCCCTTACGCGCACCGAGCAGCAGAACACCCGCCAGAGCAGCAGCCGCACCGGCCATGTGCACCACACCGGAACCGGCGAAGTCGAGGAAGCCAGCAGCGTCGAGGAAACCGCCGCCCCACTTCCAGAAACCCTGAATCGGGTAGATGAAGCCGGTCATCACCACCGCGAAGGCAATGAAGGCCCACAGCTTCATGCGCTCGGCCACCGCACCGGAAACCACCGACATGCAGGTCGCGGCGAAGACGATCTGGAAGAAGAAGTCAGCGCGGGCCGAGTAGTACGGTGCATCCTCGCCACCGGCGGCGACCAGGTCGACCGCATGCTCGTCACCGATCAGGAAGCCCAGACTCGGGAAGATGCCGCCTTCCGGGCTGGAGTACATGATGTAGTAACCGACCAGCAGATACATGATCGAGGCCAGCGAGTAGAGCACGATGTTCTTGGTGAGGATCTCGGCGGTGTTCTTGGCTCGCACCAGACCGGCTTCGAGCATGGCGAAACCCGCCGCCATCCACATCACCAGCGCTCCGCAGATCACGAAGTAGAAGGTATCGAGTCCGTACTGGACGGGTATCAATGCAGTGCTATCCATGTGTCACCTCTTGCTGTCGCGCTGTGTGCGCTATTCGGTCCGCAGGCCGCCGCACGCTGCTCCGGCGGTCCTGCCCTGACCCCGGGTTGGCTCCGGGGTACTGCGCTGAAATGGGTTACAGGTTGTAGCCGCGCTCGTTGTGCAGGCTGAGGTCGAGGCCGATGGTCTCCTGCTCCTCGTTCACCCGCAGGCCCATCACCAGATCGATCGCCTTGAGGATCAGGTAAGTGACGATGCCGGTGTAGACGACGGTGAAGAGCACGCCCTTGAACTGAATCCACAGTTGCAGGCCGATGTTCTCCACTTCGCCGAAACCACCCAGCATGGGCGCGGCGAAGATGCCGGTGAGCAGCGCACCGACGATGCCGCCCACGCCGTGCACGCCGAAGGCATCCAGCGAATCGTCGTAGCCGAGCTTGCGTTTCAGGCTGGTGGCGCAGAAGAAGCAGACCACCCCGGAGACCAGGCCGATGACCAGCGCGCCCATCGGGCCGACAGTGCCGGCAGCCGGCGTGATGGCGACCAGACCGGCGACCACGCCCGAGGCAATGCCCAGCGCGCTGGGTTTGCCGTGACCGATCCACTCGGCGAACATCCAGCCCAGTGCCGCCGCCGCGGTGGCGATCTGGGTAACCAGCATGGCCATGCCGGCAGTACCGTTGGCAGCGACGGCCGAGCCGGCGTTGAAGCCGAACCAGCCGACCCAGAGCATCGCGGCGCCGATCAGGGTCAGACCCAGGTTATGCGGTGCCATCGGCGTGGTCGGGTAACCCTTGCGCTTGCCCAGCACCAGGCAGGCCACCAGACCAGCGATACCGGCATTGATGTGCACCACGGTGCCACCGGCGAAGTCGAGCACGCCCCAGTCCCACATCAGGCCGCCGTCACCGCCCCAGACCATGTGCGCGATCGGTGCATAGACCAGGGTGAACCAGATGCCCATGAACACCAGCATCGCGGAGAACTTCATGCGTTCGGCGAAGGCGCCGACGATGAGCGCCGGGGTGATGATGGCGAAGGTCATCTGGAAGGTGATGAAGACGCTTTCCGGGAAGGCACCGACCAGGCTGTCGGGCGTCAGGCCGCTGAGAAACGCGCGATCCAGACCGCCGACGAAGGAATTGAAATTGGTAACGCCCGCTTCCATTCCGGTGGTGTCGAAAGCGAGGCTGTAGCCGTAGACCATCCAGAGGATGCTCATCAGGCCGGTGACGGCAAAGCACTGCATCATCACCGAGAGAATGTTCTTCGAGCGGACCATGCCGCCGTAGAACAGCGCCAGCCCAGGGATGGTCATGAACAGCACCAGCGCAGTGGCCGTCAGCATCCATGCCGTGTCGCCTGAATCCAGCGTTGTCTCCTGCGCCAGGGCCAGGCCTGGACTTATCAGAGACAAAAGGGCTCCTAGCCCTGCGAATCTTCGCAGAGTCATGGTTTTACTCCTGGGGCGTGGGGGTTCGGAGGTGCTGCTTAAATCGCGTCGGTATCGGTTTCGCCGGTACGGATGCGGATGGCCTGTTCCAGGTTGACCACGAAGATCTTGCCGTCGCCGATCTTGCCGGTGTTGGCCGCCTTGGTGATGGCCTCGATGACGCGATCGAGCTGATCGTCAGCGATGGCTACATCGATCTTTACCTTCGGCAGGAAGTCGACGACGTATTCGGCACCGCGATACAGCTCGGTGTGCCCCTTCTGACGACCGAAGCCTTTGACTTCGGTGACGGTGATGCCCTGTACGCCAATTTCCGACAGCGACTCGCGCACGTCGTCCAGCTTGAACGGCTTGATGATGGCAGTGACTAGTTTCATGAAAACTTCTCCCGTTTAGGTGGACTTGCCCCAGAAGTACGAACCCGGCTCAAGTCTAAGCTCAGTGTCTGGCTCTTGTAACGCTCCGGCTGTTGCCGAGCCTCTGTCCGACACCACCAATCTCTCCGACGAAGCGTCGCGAATCACCGATGCACCGCAACCGGCTGGTGCATGCGTCGCTGAGGACAAAGCAGAATCGATGCCAGTTTTGCTCAAGCCCCAGGTTTGCGGGCCCGGAGATCGAAAGAGCACGCCCGACGGACGGTTCAGCCGCAGCGGCGCATCTTTTTGGTGCGCGCGTGCACCATGTGCTGCTCATTTTCTGTGCACTGCTCGCCGCAAAGGCTCAAAAAGCCGCGTGCTACACTGCGCCCCGTTCAATGAAAGGTGTTTTCCATGTTGCCGCCAAAAGCTTTTCTAGATGCCATCGGCTCCCAGGCCTCGCGCCTGTTCAACGGCGAGACGCCGCTGCCGCGTGGCGAATTCGAAGCCCAGCTCAAGGGCGTGGTACAGGGTGCGCTGAACAAGCTCGACGTCGTCAGCCGCGATGAGTTCGACAGCCAGATGGTGGTGCTCGCCCGTACCCGCGCCCGCCTGGAAGCGCTAGAGGCGAAGGTCGCCGAACTGGAAGAAAAGCTAACGCCGCCCGCGTCCTGACAGACCGGGCCGCGACACGATCAAAGGAGTGATCGAATGTCCCTGGCCATAGTTCATAGCCGCGCCCAGATCGGCGTCGAGGCACCGTCGGTGACCGTCGAAGCCCATCTGGCCAACGGTCTGCCGGCGCTGACACTGGTCGGCTTACCGGAAACCGCCGTGAAGGAGAGCAAGGACCGCGTGCGCAGCGCCATCCTCACCTCCGGCTTCGACTTTCCGCCCCGCCGTATCACCCTCAATCTCGCACCGGCCGATCTGCCCAAGGATGGCGGCCGTTTCGACCTGTCCATCGCCCTCGGCATTCTCGCCGCCAGCGGTCAGCTGCCAGCCGAACGCCTGACAAGCCTCGAATGCCTGGGCGAACTGGCGCTGTCCGGCGCCCTGCGCCCGGTCCAGGGCGTGTTGCCGGCAGCCCTTGCAGCTCGGGCTGCCGGACGCGCATTGCTGGTGCCGCGAGCCAACGCCGAGGAAGCCAGCCTGGCCTCAGGGCTCATCGTCTATGCCGCCGAGCACCTGCTCGAGGTCGCCGCGCACTTCAACGGTGTCACGCCGCTCGAACCCTACGTCGCCCAGGGCCTGCTGCGACAGGTTCAGCCCTACCCGGACCTGGCCGACGTGCAAGGCCAGCAGGCCGCCAAGCGCGGCCTGCTGATCGCCGCGGCTGGCGCCCACAACCTCTTGTTTTCCGGACCGCCCGGCACCGGCAAGACGCTGCTGGCCAGCCGTCTGCCCGGCCTGCTCCCACCGCTGGACGAGCAGGAAGCGCTGGAAGTCGCCGCCATCCATTCGGTGGCCAGCCACAGCCCACTTGAACATTGGCCACAGCGTCCCTTTCGCCAGCCCCATCACAGTGCATCGGGCCCGGCGCTGGTCGGTGGCGGCAGCCGGCCGCAGCCGGGCGAGATCACCCTGGCGCATCAGGGCGTGCTGTTTCTCGACGAGCTGCCGGAGTTCGATCGCAAGGTACTCGAGGTCCTGCGCGAGCCGCTGGAATCGGGCCATATCGTCATCGCCCGGGCGCGCGACAAGGTGCGCTTTCCGGCACGCTTCCAGTTGGTGGCGGCGATGAACCCCTGCCCGTGCGGCTATCTGGGCGATCCGAACGGGCGCTGCCGCTGCACGCCGGATCAGATCCAGCGCTACCGCAACAAACTTTCCGGGCCGCTGCTCGACCGCATCGACCTGCACCTGACCGTGGCGCGCGAAGCCACGGCGCTCAATGCGCCACCGCAAACCGGGCAGAGCAGCGCCGTGCTCGCCGCGCAGGTGGCCCAGGCCAGGCAGCTGCAACTGGCCCGCCAAGGCTGCGCCAATGCGTTCCTCGACCTCGCCGGTCTGCGCAGCCATTGCCAGCTGACGGCCGAGGACCAGGCCTGGCTGGAGCGCGCCTGCGAGCGTCTGGCGCTATCGCTGCGCGCCGCGCACCGCTTGCTCAAGGTGGCACGCACCCTCGCCGATCTGGAGCAAGCGGCGAGCATCAGTCGCCAGCACCTCGCCGAAGCGCTGCAATACCGCCCCGGCAGCCAGGCCTGAGCCGCTCTGGCGCGGGCTCTGGCTCGCGCAATCGGCCGCGGACGACCGCCGCCTTTCGCGGTCTGTGTTAAGTTGGCTGGCTTTCGCCACAGGCGGCCACTCCCCCAGACACAATCCGAAGGAGCGCAGCATGGAGGCAAAACAGCCCTCGTCTTCCCACCTCAACGCCCCGGTCTTCTATGGCTCGGCGGTTATCATCCTGGCGCTGGTGATCTACAGCGTCGCGTTCCAGAGCCACGCACAAACCCTGTTTGGCGACACCCAGGCCTGGATCATCGCCAACGTCAGCTGGCTCTACATCCTTGCCGTCGCACTCATCCTGCTGATGGTGGTGCTGCTGGCATTCAGTCGCTATGGCGACATCAAGCTCGGCCCGGACCACAGCGAGCCGGACTACAGCGCGCTGACCTGGTTCGCCATGCTGTTCTCCGCCGGCATGGGCATCGGCCTGATGTTCTTCGGCGTCGCCGAACCGGTGATGCACTTCCTCTCGCCGCCGACCGGCGAAGGCGGCACCACGCTCGCCGCGCGCGAGGCGATGAAGATCACCTTCTTCCACTGGGGCCTGCACGCCTGGTCGATCTACGCCATCGTGGCGATGATCCTGGCCTACTTCGCCTACCGCCATGGCCTGCCGCTGACGCTGCGCTCGGCGCTCTATCCACTGATCGGCGAGCGCATCTACGGGCCAATCGGCCATGCCGTGGACATCTTCGCCATCATCGGCACCGTACTCGGGGTCGCCACCTCGCTGGGTCTGGGCGTCACCCAGATCAACACCGGCCTGAACCACCTCTATGGCCTGCCGATCTCGGTGCCGGTGCAGATCGGCCTGATCATCGCCACCACGCTGTTGGCCACGGTTTCGGTGGTTACCGGGCTGGACAAGGGCGTGCGCCGCTTGTCCGAGCTGAACCTGACACTGGCAGCACTGCTGTTGCTGATGGTGCTCGTTGCCGGGCCGACGGTGTTCATCCTGCAGACTTTCGTGCAGAACACCGGTAGCTACCTGTCGGACATCGTCGACAAGACCTTCAACCTCTACGCCTACGAGCCGAACGACTGGATCGGCGGCTGGACGCTGTTCTACTGGGGCTGGTGGCTGGCCTGGTCGCCCTTCGTCGGGCTGTTCATCGCGCGTATCTCGCGAGGCCGGACGATTCGCGAGTTCGTCGCCGGCGTGCTGCTGGTGCCGACCGCCTTCACCCTGCTGTGGATGACCGTATTCGGTGACACCGCGATTCACATGATCCTCTGGGAGCACGTGACCAGCCTCGGCGATGCCATCGAACAGGACAGCTCGCTGGCGCTGTTCGCCTTCCTCGAGCACTTCCCGTTCTCCGCGCTCATCTCGCTGATCGCCATCATCATGGTGGTGGTGTTCTTCGTCACCTCGGCGGATTCCGGTGCACTGGTGGTGGACATGCTCGCCTCCGGCGGCAAACAGGGCACGCCGGTCTGGCAGCGGATCTTCTGGGCGATGTCCATGGGCGGCGTGGCCATCGCACTGCTACTGGCCGATGGCCTGACCGCCCTGCAGACCGCGACCATCGCCAGCGCCCTGCCCTTCACCATCGCGCTGCTCTGTTCGATGTGGGGCCTGCTCAAGGCGCTGCGCCTGGATGCCACCAAGCAGGGGCTGCGCTACCAGGCGCTGAGCACCTCGCCCAGCGCGCCGCGCACAGCGGGAGGCTGGCAGCGCCGACTGCGCACGCTGATGCTGTTTCCGCGGCGCGCCCATGTGGTGCGCTTCATCACCGAAGTGGTGCGCCCGGCCTACGAGGACATCGCCGAGGAAATGCGCAAGCAGGGCTATGTGGTCGAGATCAGCGAAGGCGAAGACCGTCGCCTGCGCTTCGAAATCACCCATGACGGCGAGCCGGATTTCATCTACGAGGTTCGCCCCCGCGCCTACGCCATGCCGAGCTTCGTCGCCACCAGCGATGACGACGAACGCGAGGAGCGCAAGTACTTCCGTGCCGAGGTGCACCTGAAGGAAGGCGGTCAGGATTACGACGTGATGGGCTGGAGCCGCGAGGACGTCATCAGCGACATCCTCGGCCAGTACGAGAAACACATGCACTTCCTGCACATGGTCCGCTGAATCGCTCCGGCGTCCTGGCACGGCCAGGACGCCCCCGATCAGTGCGCCACACCTGCGGACAGACGTTCGGCACTCATGAAGCTAACCAGCTCGGCCAATGGCAGCGGCTGGCTGACCAGATAGCCCTGCACCTGCTGCGCGCCGAACTGGCGCAGCAGCTCAAGCTGTTCAGCCGTCTCGACGCCTTCGGCAACCACCTCCAGGTCGAGGTTGTGCGCCAGCCCGACCATCGCCTGCACCAGCTGCAGTTTCTCCGGCCGCAGGATCATGCCGGCGACAAAGCTCTTGTCGATCTTCAGCAGCGTGATCGGCAGGCTGGACAGGTGCACGAACGACGAAAAGCCGGTGCCGAAATCATCCAGCGAGAAACGCACGCCCAGCTCGCCCAGCGCATTCATGGCGCTCTGTACCTGATCGCTACGACGCATCACCGCGGTTTCGGTGAGTTCGAATTCCAGCCAGTGCGGATCGATGCCACGCTCGTCGATCAGGCGGTTGAGGGTCGGCAGCAGCTGGCTGTCCTGGAACTGGCGAAACGACAGGTTGATCGCCATGTGCAGCGCATCGGCGCCGCCATCCTGCAGGCTTTGCAGATCACGCAGCGCCCGGGCGATTACCCAGTAGCCGAGCGGCACGATCAGCCCGCTCTCCTCGGCCATGGGTATGAATGCGTCCGGGGCCAGCAGGCCTCTTTCCGGATGCAGCCAGCGCACCAGCGCCTCCAGCCCGACGATGCGCCCGCTCTCCAGGCACAGACGCGGCTGATAGTGCAGCTCCAGCTCGCCGCGACGCAGGGCGCGGCGCAGCTCACCTTCCTGATCGGCCAGGCTGCGCGCGCTGCGGCTGACCTGCTCGTCATAGAAACACCAGGTGCAGCCTTGGCTCGCCTTGGCCTGGCGCATGGCGATCTGCGCGTGCCAGAGCAGCGGATCGGCCTTGATGCCCGCGCTGGCCCGCGCCAGACCGATGCTGCAGCCAAGCATCAGGCTCTCGCCTTCCACCCAGTAGGGTTCTGCCAATGCCTCGACGATACGATCGGCTACCGCCTCGGCGCGCTGCGGATCACCGCGGGTATCGAGCAACAGCGCGAACTCGTCGCCGCCCAGCCGCGCCAGCATGTCGCCGACCTCCAGCTGCGCCTTGAGCCGCGCCACCACCTGCAGGATCAGCCGGTCCCCGGCCTCGTGGCCCAGGGCATCGTTGACGTGGCGAAAGTTGTCCAGATCCAGATAACCCAGCACCAGGCCCTGCTCCTGGTGTTCGGCCAGGGCATCGAACAGCAGCGTCTGGAAGCCCTGGCGGTTGACGATACCGGTGTGCGGGTCCTGCTCGGCGAGCTTCTGCAGGGTGCCCTGCAGGTTGCAGCGCTCACGCACGTAGCGCAGGCAACGGCGCAGCACCTCGGGGCTCAGCTGATCGGCTACCAGCCAGTCCACCGCACCCTCCGGAGAGTCCGCTGGTTCTTCGTCGAGCAGCAGGATCAGCGGCCAGGGATAGCGCCCGACCGGCGGCCGGCATTGAGGGGTCGCCAGCAGCAGGCAGGGCGATGCGAGCAGCTCGCCGGCTGATTCGCAGCTCGCCGCGATGACCAACCGCTCCGTGCAATGCGAAGCCTGCAGGCAGTCACGCAGCCGCGTCGCCCATTCGGGACGATCGGCAAGTAACAGCAGCGGCATGGTTTGCACGGGCGCTGACAAGCGGCCTCCAGACTCGATGGGTTTGTAGACGAGCGACACGCACCCGATTCCCGCACAGTCCTTTGCAAATGCCCTGCCTCCTGCAGCGCGCACAAGACTAATCCATTATTTCGTTCAGCCAAGCCCCATGCGCGACGATCGGTGATTTATTGAGCATGCAACGGGCCAGCATCGGCGCATCAGCCTGTTAAACTCCCGCCCCCGCTTCGAATGACCTGAACTCCATGTCCCGACTCAATCCTCGGCAGCAGGAAGCCGTGAACTACGTCGGCGGCCCCCTGCTGGTGCTCGCCGGCGCCGGCTCCGGCAAGACCAGCGTGATCACCCGCAAGATTGCCTATCTGGTGCAGCAGTGCGGCATCCAGGCCCGCCATATCGTCGCCATGACCTTCACCAACAAGGCCGCGCGCGAAATGAAGGAGCGCGTCGGCAGCCTGCTCAAGGGCGCCGAGGCGCGCGGCCTGACCGTGTCCACCTTCCACAACCTGGGCATGAACATCATCCGCAAGGAATACGCGCGGATGGGCTACAAGCCCGGTTTCTCGATCTTCGATGACGGCGACATCAAGGCGCTGCTCACCGACATCATGCAGAAGGAGTATTCCGGCGACGACGGCGCCGATGAGATCAAGAACTACATCGACAGCTGGAAGAACGATCTGATCCTGCCCGACGAGGCCCTGGCCAACGCGCGCAATCCCAAGGAGCAGACCGCCGCCATCGTCTATCTGCACTACCAGCGTACGCTCAAGGCGTACAACGCGGTGGACTTCAACGACCTGATCCTGCTGCCGGTGAAACTCTTTCAAGAGCACGCCGACATCCTGGAGAAGTGGCAGAACCGCATCCGCTACCTGTTAGTCGACGAATACCAGGACACCAACGCCAGCCAGTATCTGCTGGTCAAGCTGCTGGTGGGCATGCGCAACCAGTTCACCGTGGTCGGCGACGACGACCAGTCGATCTACGCCTGGCGTGGCGCGCGGCCGGAAAACCTGATGCTGCTCAAAGAGGATTACCCCTCGCTGAAGGTGGTGATGCTGGAGCAGAACTACCGCTCCACCAGCCGCATCCTCAAGTGCGCCAACATCCTCATCGCCAACAACCCGCACGTGTTCGAGAAGCAGCTGTGGTCGGAGATGGGCCACGGCGACGAGATCCGGGTGATCCGCACGCGCAACGAGGATGCCGAGTGCGAGCGGGTGGCGCTGGAGATCCTCACCGAACACCTGCGTACCCAGCGCCCCTACAGCGACTTCGCCATCCTCTACCGCGGCAACTACCAGGCCAAGCTGATGGAGCTGAAGCTGCAGCACCACCAGATTCCCTATCGGCTGTCCGGCGGCACCAGCTTCTTCGCCCGCCAGGAAGTGAAGGATCTGATGAGCTACTTCCGCCTGCTGGTCAACCCGGACGACGACAACGCCTTCCTGCGGGTGATCAATGTGCCGCGCCGCGAGATCGGCTCCACCACCCTGGAAAAGCTCGGCAACTATGCCAGCGAGCGCGGCATCTCGATGTACGCCGCCGCTGACGAGATCGGCCTCGGCGCGCATCTGGACAGCCGCTATGCCGAGCGCCTGGCGCGCTTCAAGCACTGGATGGACAACGTCCGCCAGCAATGCGTGGTCAACGAGCCGATCGCCGCCATCCGCAGCATGGTGATGGACATCGACTACGAGAACTGGCTGCGCCAGAACGCCTCCAGCGACAAGGTGGCCGACGCACGCATGGGCAACGTCTGGTTCCTCGTCGATGCGCTGAAAAACACGCTGGATAAAGACGAAGATGGCGACATGACCATCGAGGACGCCATCGGCAAGCTGGTGCTGCGCGACATGCTCGAGCGTCAGCAGGAAGAGGAAGAAGGCGCCGAGGGCGTGCAGATGATGACCATGCACGCCTCCAAGGGCCTGGAATTCCCCTCGGTGTACATCATCGGCTTCGAGGAAGAGATTCTGCCGCACCGCTCCAGCATCGAGTCCGACACCATCGAGGAAGAGCGGCGCCTGGCCTACGTCGGCATCACCCGCGCCAAGCGCAACCTGGCACTGACCTTCGCCGCCAAGCGCAAGCAGTATGGCGAGGTGATCGACTGCACGCCGAGCCGCTTCCTCGACGAACTGCCGCCCGAGGACCTGGTCTGGGAAGGCCAGGAGGATGCGCCGGTGGAGGTCAAGGCCGCGCGCGGCAACGACGCCCTGGCGGCGATGCGGGCGATGCTCAAGCGCTGACGCCACGCCCTTCTTTTCGAGGGGCATTCAGCACCGGTTTGTATCCCGTAACCCAACCGCGGCATGCTTTGCCGATTGCGGCTTCTGGAGGGATTCGATGTACCACGGTGAACGCTTCAATGCCTGGACGCACCTGGTCGGTGCGCTGCTGGCCTGTCTGGGCGCCATTTGGCTGCTGGTGCTGGCGGCGCTCGACGGCGAGCTGGCGAAGATCGTCAGTGCCGCGATCTACGGCCTCAGCCTGATCCTGCTCTACAGCATCTCGACGCTGTACCACAGCCTGCGCGGGCGGGCGAAGGTGGTCATGCGCAAGCTCGATCACCTGTCGATCTATCTGCTGATCGCCGGCAGCTACACGCCGTTCTGCCTGGTCACTCTGGCCGGCCCCTGGGGCTGGACGCTGTTCGGCATCGTCTGGGGCCTGGCGGTGATCGGCATGCTGCAGGAGATCAAGCCGCGCTCCGAGGCGCGGGTGCTGTCACTGGTGATCTACGCGGTGATGGGCTGGATCGTGCTGGTGGCGGTCAAGCCGCTGCTGGCGGCGCTCGGCGGTGCCGGCTTCGCCTGGCTGCTGACCGGCGGCATCTGCTACACGGTAGGCATCGTGTTCTTCGTCTTCGACGACCGTTTCCGCCACTGGCACGGCATCTGGCACATCTTCGTGATGGTTGGCAGCCTGCTGCACTTCATTGCGATTCTGTTCTACGTGATCTGACTCAGCGTTGTTCGTCCAGCGCCGCCGCGCTGCCGAGCACGGCTTCCAGCTCGCGCGCCGCGGCGCGCAGCCGCGGCACGAACTCCAGCAGCTGCGCCATCGAGCAGCGAATCACCGGTGCATGGCTGAACAGGCAGGCCAGCAGCTCGCCGTCGGCATCCCGCACCGGCACCGCACAGGCGACCATGCCGTCGATGAACTCCTCGCAATCGGTGCCGAGCTGTTCTTCACGCACCCGCGCCAGATCGTCACGCAGCGCGCTGAGGTCAGTCAGCGTGTTGCGCGCCATCCGTTGTAGCGGCAAGCGCGGCAGCACCCGCTCCAGTTGCTCCGGCGGCAGCGAGGCCAGATAGAGCTTGCCACTGGCGGTGCACCAGAGCGGCGTGTGGCTGCCAATGGGCAGGTTGATCTGCAGCGGCCAGTTGGTCTGCACCCGGTCGAAATAGAGCATGTCCAGCCCATCCGGGATGGCCAGCCCGCAGGTTTCACCGATGGCTTCGGAGAGCTGGCGCAGGATCGCCTGGCGCAGCGCGTTGTGCCGGCTGCTGCGCAGGATGTTCAGCGCCGCGACGTGCAGGCGCTCGCCCGGTAACAGCCCACCGCGCAGGCCGAACTGCAGGAAGCCTTCCTTTTCCAGCGTCTGCACCAGCCGGTGCGCGCTGGCCTTGGGAATGTCCAGCCGTTCGGCCAGGGCCGTCGGGCTGAGCGGCTCCTTCGCCGCCGCAACCGCCTCGATGATTTCCAGCACGCGGGTGATGGAGGAGCCTTTCTCGCGGGGAATGCTGCGCATCGTCTGCCTTGTCGTTCGATGAGATGAGCGCCCCGCAGGGCGCGCACGAGTGTAGCGACCGGCACCATCTGTGCAACGGTGCCGCGCGGGTTACTTCATGGTCGGCATGGCGAACTCGGCACCGGCGCGGATACCGGTGGGCCAGCGCCGGGTCACGGTCTTCATCCGGGTGAAGAAGCGCACCCCATCCGGGCCGTGCATGTTCAGCGGGCCGAACACCGAGCGCTTCCAACCGCCGAAGCAGTGGAAGGCCATCGGCACCGGGATCGGCACGTTGACGCCGACCATGCCGACCTTGACGTTTTCCTCGAACTGCCGCGCGGTGTCGCCGTCGCGGGTGAAGATCGAGGTGCCATTGCCGTATTCATGGTCGTTGATCAGTTGCAGCGCCTCGTCGAAGCTCTTCACCCGCACCACTGCCAGCACCGGACCGAAGATTTCCTCGCGGTAGATGCGCATGCTCGGCGTGACACGGTCGAACAGCGTCGGGCCGACATAGAAGCCGTTCTCATGGCCCTCGACCTTGATGCCACGACCGTCGCAGACCAGCGTCGCGCCCTCTTCCACGCCCAGATCGATGTAGCCGCTGACCTTCTGCTGGTGCTCACGGGTCACCAGCGGGCCCATGTGCGGCTCGGGCTCGATGCCCAGGCCCGGGCCGGTGCGCATCTGGCCGATCTCGTCTTGCAGCATGCCGACCAGCTTGTCGGCCACCTCGTCACCGACGCACACCGCCACCGAAATGGCCATGCAGCGCTCGCCTGCCGAGCCATAAGCCGCGCCGATCAGCGAGCTGACCACCTGCTGCGGATCGGCATCGGGCATCACCACCATGTGGTTCTTCGCCCCGCCCAGCGCCTGGCAACGCTTGCCGTGGGCCGAGGCGGTGGCATAGATGTATTCGGCGATGGGCGTCGAGCCGACAAAGCTGACCGACTGCACCCGCTCATCGGTGAGCAGCACGTCCACCGCTTCCTTGTCGCCGTTGACGATGTTCAGCACACCGGCCGGCAGCCCGGCTTCGGCCAGCAGCTCGCCGAGCAGCATGGTCGCGCTGGGGTCCTTTTCCGAGGGCTTGAGCACGAAGGTATTCCCGCAGGCGATGGCCACCGGCAGCATCCACAGCGGCACCATGGCCGGGAAGTTGAACGGGGTGATGCCGACGCAGACGCCCAGCGGCTGCATCAGCGAGTTGGAATCGATGTCGCGACCGACATTGGAGGAGAACTCGCCCTTGAGCAGGTGCGGGATGCCGCAGGCGAACTCGACCACTTCCAGCCCGCGGGTGACTTCGCCCTGGGCGTCGGAAAAGACCTTGCCGTGCTCGCTGGTGATCAGCCGGGCGACGTCGTCACGGCGACGTTCGAGCAGTTCCTTGAAGCGGAACATGACCCGCGCGCGCACCAGCGGCGGCGTCTTCGACCAGCCGTCGAAGGCGGCCTGGGCGGCGGCAATCGCTTCGCGGGTTTCATCCGCCGAGGACAGCGAGACATACAGGCGTGGCTCGCCGTTGGCCGGGTTGTAGACAGTGGCGTGGCGCTCGGAGCGGCCGGCGACGGCCTCGTTGTTGATCAGGTTGCCGAGGGTCTGCATGGCTTCACTCCTGGTTCCAGACGGTTTTGTAGAGGTCGATGATTTCCGCTTCGGTAGGCACGCGCGGGTTGTTGCCCGGCGAGCCAGAGGCCAGCGCCTGGCGCGCCATGGTCTCGCGCAGCTCGAAGAAGCGCTCGCGGCTGATGCCGAACTGCTCGGGGCTCGGCACTTGCAGTTCCTGATTGATTGCACGCAGCTCGGCGAGCAGCTTGTCGTTCGCCACCCCGACACTGTCGGTTTGCGCCGCAACGCCCATCGCCCGCGCGCAGTCGGCGTAGCGCTCGGGCGCGGCGGGAATCGAGAAGGCGGTGATCGCCGGCAGCAGCATGGCGTTGGACAGCCCGTGCGGCACATGAAAGAAGGCACCGATCGGCCGGCTCATGCCGTGCACCAGCGCCACCGAGGCGTTGGAGAAGGCGATCCCGGCCAACGTCGCGCCGAGCATCATCGCCTCGCGCGCGGCGCGGTTGCCCGGCTCGTGGAAGGCTGCGCGCAGGTTCGGTGCCAGCAGACGCATGGCTTCCAGCGCCTGGGCATCGCTGTAGAGGCTGGCCTTGCGGCTGACATAGGCCTCGATGGCGTGGGTCAGCGCATCGATGCCGGTGTCGGCGGTGACCCGCGGCGGCAGCGAGAGGGTCAGCTCGTAATCGATCAGCGCGGCGATGGGCATGAAGCCGAGGCCGGCGCAGAGCATTTTCTCGTCGCTGGTCTCGTCGGTGATGATGGTGAAACGCGTCGCCTCCGAGCCAGTTCCGGCGGTGGTGGGGATGGCGATCAGCGGCAGGCCGGCTTCGCTGACATCGCGCGGGAAGCGGTAGTCGCGCATCTCGCCGCCGAACTTGCCGAGGATGCCGATGGCCTTGGCCGAATCGATCGGGCTGCCGCCACCGAGGGCGACGATGGAATCAAAATCGCCCTGGCGGACCATTTCCACACCCGCTCGAATCGAAGCAGCGGTCGGTTCGGGCAGGGTATCGGCGAAGCACTGGCTGGCGATGCCGGCCTCTCCCAGCTGACCGGCGATACGGGCGACATAGCCCAGTTCGACCATCATGCGGTCGGTGACGATCAGCGGGCGATTGCAGCCCAGCTCCTTCAGCACGCGGGCGAGTTGCTGGCTGGCGCCGGCGCCGACTTCCATCAGGCGCGGCAGAACGATGCGATGACTCATGGGCACTCTCCGAATGTGGACTGCCTGACGAAGCGGCAGCTTCTTATTTTGAGACCCTACGTCTCACTATGAATCGGAGAGTAGGTAGAGCAGGCAGCTGCCGTCAACCTGAAACGAGACCTTTCGTCTCAGGATTAGGGGTGTGCTTAGGGAAACAGGATCAGCGAGTGCTCAGACGATCACGGAGTTGATTCGATTGCTCCCGCAGGCGATCACGCGCGGACAGCACATCGGCCCGCGCCTGCGCATCCAGCTCGTCCATATCAGCCTCGACGTTGAGCAGTACGGCATCGACGCAGGCGCTCAGCAACAACACCGCTGCCTCGACATCACAGCGCAACGCCGGCTCGACCATCGGCAAGGCGCGCTCGGCGATGCCCAGCGCCTCGACGCAGGCATGTGCCGTAGCCAGCGGCACTGCACAGGCCTGTCGCGACAGTTCGGGCGCCAGCCCCTCGTCGCTCTTCAGAAACTTCGAGAAGACCGCCACATCGTCATCGGCGAAGGCACCGGGACGCCCCAGCAACGAGCGGGCTTCGGCCAGCAGCGCCTCGCAAGAAGCGCCGCCATGCGCCGCGCTGACCCGCAGCGCCTTGATGATCAGCGCCACGGCCAAGTCAGCCGTGACTGCGGTAACCGCACCGCAACCGGGCAACGCACGCTCGGCCACGGATTGGCGAAACTGCGCGAGGCTCAGCTGCCAGAGCCCCTGCCCCACGCCCGGCCGGTCGGCTTCGGCCATCAGGCCGACTTGGCTCCGTCCCAATGCAGCAACACATCGAGCATGCGGTTGGAGAAGCCCCACTCGTTGTCGTACCAGGCCATCACCTTGACCAGCTCGCCCTGCACACGGGTCTGGCTGAGGTCGGCAACGCAGGACGCCGGGTAGCCGTTGAAGTCGCAGGACACCAGCGCTTCCTCATTGCACTCCATGACGCCGGCCGGCAGCTTCTGCGCCCCGGCACGCAGGATGTCGTTGATTGCCTCGACGCTTGCCGGCGCGTTCTCGGCGATGAAGGTCAGATCGACCAGCGAGACGTTCGGCGTCGGCACCCGCACCGAGAGCCCGTCCAGACGCCCGGCCAGCTCCGGCAGCACCAGGCCGATGGCCTTGGCCGCACCGGTGGTGGACGGAATCATCGACAACGCCGCGGCACGCGCGCGGTAGAGATCGCTGTGCGCCTTGTCCAGCAGGTTCTGGTCGTTGGTGTAGGAGTGCACGGTGTTGAGCAGGCCCTGACGGATGCCGACCGCCTCGTGCAGCACCTTGGCCAGCGGCGCCAGGCAGTTGGTGGTGCACGAGGCGTTGGAGACGACGCGCTGATCGCCCAGCAGCTGGTGATTCACGCCGTAGACCACGGTCAGGTCGCCGCCATCCAGCGGATGCGAGGCGAATACGCGACTGGCTCCGGCCTGCAGGTGCTGCTCGATCATCGCGCGCTTCTTGAACTTGCCGGTGCACTCGAGCACCACATCGACATTCAGCTCCTTCCACGGCAGCTGGGTCGCATCGCGTTCGGCCAGCAGGCGGATCGCCTGGCCGCGCACCACCATCGACTCGCCCTGCAGCTCAACCGGCTCGGGAAAACGACCAAAGGTCGAATCGAAGCGGGTCAGATGCACCAGCGTCTTGTGGTCGCTGAGATCGTTGATCGCGACCACCTGTACCCGATCCTGCAACCCACGCTCGAACAGCGCTCGTACGACGGCGCGACCGATACGTCCATACCCGTTGATGGCAATACGTAGCATGCAAATCTCCTCGGAGGGGGGGGAAAGTCTGTCGTTAGCTTAGGCGGAGTATCCACCCTTGCGTTCATCGCGGACCGACCAGGATCAATTAACTAACGAACCCATGTGCCGTTGACCAGTCGTAAACCTGACAGAGCGGTCGTGCAGCATCGGCCGCGACCTGAGACGAATCAGGGGGTACATGGCATGAGCGAGACAACCCGAACACCGTGGTGGAAGGGCGCGACCGTTTATCAGATCTACCCGCGGTCGTTTGCCGACAGCAATGGCGACGGCATCGGCGACCTCAACGGCGTACTGCGCCATCTCGATCATCTGCAGCAGCTGGGCGTCGACGCCCTCTGGCTGTCGCCGATCTTCCGCTCGCCCATGGCCGATGCCGGCTACGACATCAGCGACTATTGCGATATCGACCCGCTGTTCGGCTCGCTGGCCGACATCGACCGGCTGATCGCCGAAGCCCATGCCCGCAATATCCGCGTGCTGCTGGATTTCGTGCCCAATCACACCTCGGATGAGCATCCCTGGTTCGTCGAGTCGCGCAGCTCGCGGGACAACCCCAAGCGCGACTGGTACATCTGGCGTGACCAGCCGAATAACTGGCGTGCCGCGCTCGGCGCCGGCAGCGCCTGGACCTGGGACGAGCACACCCAGCAGTACTACCTGCACCTGTTCCTCGCCAAGCAACCGGACCTCAACTGGCGCAACCCCGAGGTGGTCGAGGCGATGCACGACGTGCTGCGCTTCTGGCTCGACCGCGGCATCGATGGCTTCCGTATCGACGTCATCCACTGCACCGGCAAGGACTTAAGCTTCGCCGACGACCCGCGCTGCCAGGCCGGCCAACCGCTGTCGGACTTCAACGATCAGCCTTACAGCCACGAAGTGCTGCGCGGTCTACGCAAGCTGGTCGACAGCTATCCCGGCGACCGCATGCTGGTGGGCGAGGTGAACATCCGCTCCACCGAGCGCGTGTTGCAGTACTACGGCGCCGGCGATGAGCTGCACCTGGCGTTCAATTTCAACCCACTCGACGCGCCCTGGGACCCGGTGCTGTTTCGCACCTGCATCCGCGAGGTCGAACACTGGCTGCAACCCGCCGGCGCCTGGCCGACCTGGGTGCTGTCGAATCACGACAACGTGCGCCAGCGCAGCCGTTACCGGGGCTCCGAGCGCGCCGCACGGGCGGCTGCGGTGCTGCTGCTGACGTTGCGCGGCACGCCGTTCATCTACCAGGGCGAAGAATTGGGCCTGGAGGATGCGCATATCCGCGACGAGGCGCGCATCGACCCGGGCGGCCGCGACGGCTGCCGCGCGCCGATCCCCTGGCAGGCCGAACCGCCCCACGGCTGGCAAGGTGCGGAACCCTGGCTACCCTTCCCGCCTGATGCCGCTGAACTGGCTGCGGAACGGCAGACCGGCGCAGCGAATTCGATATTCGCGCTCTACCAGCGCCTGCTCGCCGCACGCAAAGCCAGCCCGGCGCTGCATCACGGCGACTTCGAAGAATTGGCCTCGCACCCCGAGGTACTGGCCTATCGCAGGCAGCACGGCGATGACTGCCGACTGGTCTGCATCAACTTCTCCGAGCAGCCCCATGCCCACCCGCACGCAGGCGACTGGCACGTCGAGATCGCCAGTGACGGGGTCGGAGAGAACGCGCCTTACAACGGCACCCTTAACCCGGGGCAGGCCGTTGTGCTGCGCCCAATGGAGAACTGAGCATGCGTCCACTCTGGTACCGCAACGCGGCGATCTATCAGATCGACCCCACGCTGTTTCGTGACAGCAATGGCGACGGTTGCGGCGATCTGCGCGGCATCACCGAACGGCTCGACTACATTCGCGGCCTCGGCTGCACCGCCGTATGGCTCATGCCGTTCTATCAGTCGCCGTTCGAGGATGCCGGCTACGACATCAGCGATCACCTGCAGGTGGACGAACGCTTCGGTGATCTGGCGGACATCGTCGCGCTGCTGGAAAAGGCCGAGGAACTGGGCCTGCACGTCATCATCGAGCTGGTGGTGCAGCACACCTCCATCCAGCACAAGTGGTTTCAGGAGGCGCGCCGCGACCGCAACTCGCCCTATCGCGACTACTACATCTGGGCCGACGAGCCCGACGACTTCATGGAGCCGATTTTCCCGACCGTCGAAGACAGCATCTGGACCTGGGACGAGGAAGCCGGCCAGTACTACCGCCACCTGTTCTACAAGCATGAGCCGGACCTCGACCTGACCAACCCGCGGGTCATCCACGAGATCGAGCGGATCATGTCGTTCTGGCTGCGCCTGGGCGTTTCCGGTTTTCGCATCGACGCCGCGGTGCATATGGTGCGCCAGGCTGGCGGTGGTGAACTGGAGAAGGGTTACTGGCTGCTCGAGCACATGCGCGATTTCGTCACCATGCGCCGCCCGGAAACCGTGCTGCTCGGCGAGATCGATACCGATCCGGACAAATACGTCGAATACTTCGGCGACGAAGCCGACCGCGTCACCCTGCTGCTGGATTTCTGGACCAACAATCACCTGTTCCTTTCCCTGGCGCGGCAGCAGGCCGAGCCGCTGGTGCGGGCACTGAACAGCCAACCGCTGCCGCCCAGCCATTCGCAATATGCGCTGTGGATTCGCAACCACGACGAGCTGAGCCTCGACCGCCTGGAAGAGGATGAACGCAACGAGGTGATGGACACCTTCGCCCCCGACGAGAACATGCGTGCCTACAACCGCGGTATTCGTCGACGCCTCGCGCCGATGCTCGATGGCGATGAGCGTCGCATCGCCGCTACCCATGCCCTGCTCTTCTCCCTGCCTGGTACGCCGATCATCCGCTACGGTGAGGAAATCGGCATGGGTGACGACCTCGATCGCCCTGAGCGGTTGGCCGTACGCACGCCGATGCAATGGTCCAACGAGCCCAACGCCGGCTTTTCCTGCACCAAAGGTGAACTAGCCGCGCCGGTGATCGACGAAGGCCCCTTCACCTACGAGAAGATCAACGTGTTCGCCCAGACCCTGCGTAGCGACTCGCTGATGGCGCGCACCGGCAACATGATCCGTACGCGCATCGGCCTGCGCGAAATAGGCATCGGCAAGCGCACGACCGTCGAGGTGAACGACCCGGCGGTGTTCGCCATTCGCCACGACAACGGCTCGACCGTACTCATGCTGGTCAATCTGGCGGATCAGGAAACCACAGTGGAGATCACTGACGACGACCTGCAGGACATGGTCGATGTGCTCGCCGACTGCGACTATGACCAGCCGGAAGGCACGCCGCTGAAAATCCGCCTTGGCCCGTATGGCTACCGCTGGCTGCGGCGCAAACAGCAACTGTTCGGATGAGGGCTGCAGGATGATTCTCGACGCTACGCAGTGGCGCGCCTGGCATGGCGACGAATTTCCCGAGAACAGCTGGTATCGCGACGATGAACAGCTGTGCGCCATCGTCGGCGCACCCAGGGTCGATCTGATTTCACGCGAGCGCTATGGCGATTTCATCCTACGCTTCGAATACGCCCTGCCGGTGGGAGGGAATTCCGGGGTGTTCTACCGCGTCGACGAGAGCGCCGACCTCGCCTGGCACAGCGGACCGGAGATGCAGCTGCTCGATGATGAAGTTCATCCCGACGGTGCCGAGCCGACCACGCGCAACGGCGCCCTGTACGGGCTACTCGCCACGCAGCAGGCAACCCCGATCGAACCGGGCAGTTTCATGGAAGGTGCGCTGAAGCTACGCGGTGCGGACGTCGAGCACTGGCTAGGCAATCGTATGGTGCTGAGTTATCGCCTGGACGACCCAGCCTTGCACACGCGAATCGAATCCAGCAAGTTCGCCGACAAGCCGCTGTTCGCCCAGGCGCAGACCGGACATATCGTGCTCCAGCACCACGGCGAGGCGGTGCGCTTTCGCCGCCTGTCGATCGAACCGCTGAGCTGAACGCCGACCTTGGATCGCCGCCGCGAATTGAGCGAGAATGCGCGGCTTTCCCAGGCTGCGAAACGCAGTGACGGCAGAAGCGCCCCGGCGCCTAGCGTCAGGCAAGCCGCGGCCGCCCACGCTTGAGGTAGCGTTCGTGGAACAGCTGAAAGATAAGATTCGCAGTCAGGGCATCGTGCTTTCCGACCGGGTACTGAAGGTCGACGCGTTCCTCAACCATCAGATCGACCCGGTGCTGATGCAGGCGATCGGCAAGGAATTCGCCCGCCTGTTCCGCGACGAAGGCATTACCAAGATCGTCACCATCGAGGCCTCCGGCATCGCACCGGCGGTCATGGCCGGCCTGGAGCTGGGCGTGCCGGTGATCTTCGCGCGCAAACACCAGTCGCTGACCCTGCAGGACAACCTGCTCACCGCCACGGTCTATTCGTTCACCAAGCAGGTGGAGAGCACCATCGCGGTTTCGACCCAGCATCTGTCTTCGAACGACCGCGTGCTGATCATCGATGACTTCCTCGCCAACGGCAAAGCCGCCAAGGGGCTGATCTCGATCATCAACCAGGCTGGTGCCTGCATCGCCGGCCTCGGTATCGTCATCGAAAAAGCCTTCCAGGCCGGTCGCCAGGAGCTGGAAGAAGCCGGCTACCGCGTCGAGTCGCTGGCCCGGGTCGCCTCGCTGGCCGATGGCCAAGTGCAATTCATAGACTGAGTGCAATTCATCGACTGAGCGGCGCCGCCTCGCCGCGCCATAGCGGCACCAACGCGCCCCGTGCCTGCCAGCGGATCGCTGATGGGCACGCCGACCCGGGCGATTTGCTCGCGCGCCGCGTCGTGGGTGGCCGCGTCCGGCCGCTGCATATCGTACTGCTGATCGACCGGATAGCCGGCCACTACCTGAAAGTCCTCACTCGCCTGCAGCGCGCAGTGCCCGGTCCCGGCCGGAAGCACCACGGCATCGCCAGCTTTCAGCTCGACCTCCTGTCCATGCTCACCGCCCAGCATGACCCGCGCCCAGCCGCTGGCCACGCCGAGCACCTCGTGGGCGGTGGAGTGATAGTGATGGTAGTCGTAAACCGTCCCGCGCCAGGCGGAAGGCCAGAGATGACTGTCGAACAGCCGTTCGAAGGCTTCGGCCGGAGTCGGGCCGGCCAACGGCAACTGACGATAGATCAATACGGGGTGCGGGCTGTTGGGCGTGCGTCCGTCACTGGCTAGGCGCAGCTGCTCGGGTTGTGGTGCGGAACTGGGCATGCGGGACTCCTCCGTCGCCATGGAATCCGACCGGTCGGCCGTACCGAGTTCGACTCAAGCCCTACTCACTTTGCTCCCCGCAGAAACGACAAAGCCGCCCGAAGGCGGCTTTGCTGGTGACGCTTGGCGCTCGATCAGAGGCCGGACATGTGCTGGATGGCGGCCTTCAGCTCGTCATCGGAGCAGTCGCCACAGGTGCCCTTCGGCGGCATGGCGTTGATACCACTGATCGCGTGCTTGAGCAGACCGTCCAGACCACCGGCGGCATCGGCACGCGCCGACCAGGCAGCGTTGTCACCGGTCTTCGGTGCGTTCAGCAGACCCGAACCGTGGCAGGCAGTGCAGAACTTGCCGTACACGTCGGAACCGCTACGAGCGGCACCACCAGCGGCTACGGCAGCGCCGGCACCAGCAGCGGCACACTCTTCACCTTGAATACATACGCTACCCACCGGCTTGAGGCGCTCGGCGATTGCTTCGTCGGTCGCAGCCTGGGCGCTCATTGCCCACAGGGCCAATACGGCAGTCTGTGCTACCAGGATCTTCTTAATCAGGTTCACCTTACACCCTCATTGTGGCTAGACACGCCCGCGGCCACGGTATCGCGAGCGGCGGTCAGTATAACGGCAAGCCATGCCGGCCGAAACAATACGAAAGGCCCGGCGATTCTCCGCGACGCTTTGTCGCATCGCAACTTTCGTACAAATCGAGGCCGATACGGTTAAAAGTTCGCCGGCGTCGTTGCACTGATCAACCTGGCTGGCGCGTCGAACGGATTGCGAAAACGATGCGGCTTGCTGCTCTCGAAGTAGTAGCTGTCGCCGCTTTCCAGCACATATACCTGACCGTTCACGGTCAGTTCCAGGCGGCCCTCGACCAGCATTCCGGCCTCCTCGCCCTGGTGCGAGAGCATGTCCGTCCCGGTATCCGAGCCAGGCGGATAGGTTTCGGCGAGAAAGGCAATGGCGCGCCCGGGATGCGCCTTGCCAACCAGCTTCATGCTCACCGCGCCGTCGGAGATGTCGATCAGCTCGCTGCCCTTGTAGACCACCTGGGTGTCGCTGTCCTGATCGAAGTCGGGCGAGAAGAATTCGACCAGCGACATCGGGATGCCGCTGAGCACCTTCTTCAGCGAACTGATCGAAGGGCTGACGCTGTTCTTCTCGATCATGGAAATCGTGCTGTTGGTAACGCCGGCGCGCTTGGCGAGTTCACGCTGGGACAGACCCTTGAGCTTGCGGATGGTTTGCAGTCGAACGCCAACGTCCAATACGGGAGCCCCCTTTCAAGAGCGATGCGAAGAGGGGGCTATCATGGCTACAGCGTTCAGAATTTACAACACCGCCTCCGGACGTCTGGTCGCCCGGCACACGCGGCTTAGCCGGCCTTCAAAGCACCGGGCCAGCAAGGTCGGGCATGGCAGCGATGACGGTGATCTCCACCCGCACATCCGGCGAATACATCAATGCCTGGACGGTAGTGCGTGCCGGCGCGGTACCCGGCGTAATCCAAGCGTCCCACACCTCGTTCATCCCGGCGTAATCGGCGGCGATATCCTTGAGGTGGATGGTTGCCGAAAGCAGACGGGCCTTGCTGGTTCCCGCCTCCGCAAGCAGGCGCTCGATGCTCGATAGCGTTTCGCGGGTCTGCTCGCGGATATCGCCGCTCAGGTCGTCAGCCAGTTGCCCGGACAGATAAACCGCGCCGTTGTGGATCACCGCCTCGCTGTAGCGGGTTTCAGTGTGCAGCCGCCGGATGGGCATGTTTACGTGTCTCCTTGTGCTTGCCGTAACGGAAGATATCCAGCCCGTCGGTACTGATTTGCGGACGCTTGGACGCGAGCAGATCAGCCAAAACCCGGCCGGAGCCGCAGGCCATGGTCCAGCCCAGCGTGCCGTGACCGGTATTGAGGTACAGGTTGCGATACGCGGTGGCGCCTATGATCGGTGTGCCATCGGGCGTGGCCGGTCGCAGGCCGGTCCAGAATACTGCTTCCGCCGGATCGCCGCCTTGCGGATAAAGATCACCGACGACCATTTCAAGTGTTTCCCGACGGCGCGGGTTGAGCGACAGGTCGTGCCCGGCGATCTCCGCCATGCCACCGACACGGATGCGCTGATCGAAACGGGTAATGGCGACTTTGTAGGTCTCGTCGAGCACGGTCGACTGCGGCGCCATTGCCGGGTCGCTGATCGGCACGGTCAGCGAATAGCCCTTGAGCGGGTAGACCGGCGCGCGAATGCCCAGCGGCTTGAGCATCTGCGGGCTGTAGCTGCCGAGCGCCAGCACGTAGCGGTCCGCGGTTTCCAGCTTGCCGTCGATCCAGACCCCGGCGATGCGGTCACCGGCATGCTCCAGGCGCTGGATGTTCTGCCCGAAGCGGAACTCGACACCCAGTGCCAGCGCCATCTCGGCCAGCCGTGAGGTGAACATCTGGCAGTCGCCGGTCTGGTCGTTGGGCAGGCGCAGGGCTCCGCTCAGCTTGTGCGCGACCTTCGCCAGGGCCGGTTCGACACGACCGATGGCGGCGCGATCGAGCAACTCATAGGGCACGCCGGAACGCTCCAGTACGGCAATGTCCTTCGCCGCGGCATCCAGCTGGGCCTGGGTGCGGAACAGCTGCGTGGTACCGAGCTGACGGCCCTCATAGGCGATACCGGTTTCGGCGCGCAGTTCGTCGAGGCAGTCGCGACTGTACTCGGACAGCCGCACCATGCGCTCCTTGTTCACCGCATAGCGCGCCGCGGTGCAATTGCGCAGCATCTGCGCCATCCACAGATACTGGTCGACGTCACCGGTGAGCTTGATCGCCAGCGGTGCATGGCGCTGCAACAGCCACTTCATGGCCTTGAGCGGCACGCCGGGCGCGGCCCAGGGCGAGGCATAACCCGGCGAGACCTGACCGGCATTGGCAAAACTGGTTTCCATCGCGACGGCTGGTTGCCGATCGACCACCACCACCTCGAAACCGGCTCGCGCCAGATAGTAGGCGCTGGCCGTACCGACCACCCCGCTACCCAATACCAGTACACGCATTGCAGCCTCCCGCCCGCTCGAACGGACTTTTCCGGATCACTATTGAAGCGGAGTATAAAAAGGCAGAGGCAGTGTTATTCACCATATAAAAAGCTATCTTTGGCCTTTATTCACGCCAAACGCGCTTTATTCGGAGGGCATATCCCTTGAGAACCCGCCATCAGACACGCCGCGAACTGGACAAGATCGACCGCCATATCCTGCGTATTCTGCAAGCCGAAGGGCGCCTGCCTTTCACCGAATTGGGTGAGCGCGTCGGCCTGTCGACCACGCCCTGCACGGAGCGGGTGCGACGGCTGGAGCGCGAGGGCATCATCATGGGCTACTCCGCGCGGCTGAACCCGCAGCATCTGAAGGCGGGCCTGCTGGTCTTCGTCGAGATCAGCCTGGCGTACAAATCGGGCGACATCTTCGAGGAGTTTCGCCGCGCCGTGCTCAAGTTGCCGCACGTGCTCGAATGCCACCTGGTTTCCGGTGACTTCGATTACCTGGTCAAGGCGCGGATCTCGGAAATGGCCTCCTACCGCAAATTGCTCGGCGACATCCTGCTGAAGCTGCCCCATGTGCGCGAGTCGAAGAGCTATATCGTGATGGAGGAGATCAAGGAGTCGCTTGACCTGCCGGTGCCGGACTAGAGCGTCCGGGTGCGTATCCGGACGTACCGCGAGAAGCCAGTCGCGCCACCGTCGGTCCAGCTCGCCTTTGCCCCGCGGCACCGCTCCGGTCTACCCTAGAAAGATGCAGACCTTTCATGACACTTCAGTGAATCATCGTGCATCCGCTTCGAACACCAGCGACCATGCACCTTCCTACTATGCCGCGAGCGTCAACCGCGAGCTATCCTTCGAGCCCCTGCAGGGCGAACAGCGAGCCGACGTGTGCATCGTCGGTGGCGGCTTCTCCGGCCTAAATACCGCCATCGAACTGGCCGAACGCGGGCTCAGCGTCATCCTGCTGGAAGCGCACCGCATCGGCTGGGGCGCCAGCGGGCGCAATGGCGGCCAGCTGATCCGCGGCGTCGGCCATGACGTCGAGCAGTTCACCAACATCCTCGGTGAAGAAGGTGTCGACGAGCTCAAGCGCATGGGCTTCGAAGCCGTGGACATCGTTCGCCAGCGCATCGAGCGCTACGCCATCGACTGCGACCTGACCTGGGGCTACTGCGACCTCGCCACCAAGCCGCGACACCTGAAAGGCTTCGACGAGGAATACTCCGACCTGCTGCGCCTCGGCTATCCACACCCGCTGCAGCGCGTGTCGCGTCCCAACCTGGCCACGGTGGTGGGCTCGCAGCGCTATCTCGGCGGTCTGCTGGACATGGGCTCGGGACACCTGCACCCGTTGAACCTGGCGCTCGGCGAGGCCGCTGCGGCGCAATCGCTAGGCGTGCGCCTGTTCGAACAATCGGCGGTCGAGCGCATCGAGTACGGCCCGCAAGTAGCGCTGCATACCGCCCAGGGCGTGGTGCACGCGGACAACCTCGTGCTGGCCTGCAATGCCTACCTCAATGGCCTGCAGCCGAAGCTGGCGGGCAAGGTGCTGCCAGCCGGCAGCTATATCATCGCCACCGAGCGACTGCCGGAACCGCTGCAGCGTGAACTGCTGCCGCAGAACATGGCGGTATGCGATCAGCGGGTGGCACTCGACTACTTCCGTCTCAGCGCCGATGGCCGATTGCTGTTCGGCGGTGCCTGCCACTACTCCGGCCGTGATCCGAAAGATATCGCCGCTTACATGCAGCCGAAGATGCTCGAAGTATTCCCGCAGCTGATCGGCATCGGCATCGACTACCAGTGGGGCGGCATGATCGGCATCGGCGCCAACCGGCTGCCGCAGATCGGCCGGCTGCCAGAGCAGCCCAACGTGTTCTATGCCCAGGCCTATTCCGGACACGGTCTGAATGCCACGCACCTGGCCGGGCACTTGCTGGCCGAAGCGATCGCCACCCAGGAAAGTCATGGCTTCGACCTGTTCGCCCAGGTGCCGCATCCGACCTTCCCCGGTGGCCGGGCATTGCGTTCGCCGCTGCTGGCCCTGGGCATGCTCTGGTATCGGCTGAAAGACCGTTTCTGAATTTTCCGACGAAGCGCAGCGTCCAAGCCTTGATGAACGGACGCATATCGGAGAGACCTTGCGCGCTTACCTGACGCTTCTGCTGGCTCTGCTGCTGGTCGGCTGTGCCAGCCACCCTGCACCCAGTGAGTCCTATTCGGTGGCGCCGGATGCATCGCCGCTCGGACGACGCATCCAGCAGCTCGCTGCAGAGCAGCCGCACGGCTACTCCGGTTATCGTCTGCTAGCGGAAAGCACCGAGGCATTCACCGCCCGCACCGAAATGATTCGCGCGGCGCAGCTCAGCCTGGACGTGCAGTACTACATAGTGCATGACGGCATGACCACCCGCGCGCTGATCGAGGAGCTGCTGCAGGCTGCCGACCGCGGCGTGCGAGTGCGCCTGCTGCTGGATGACACCACCAGCGATGGCCACGACTACCGCATTGGCACCCTCGCAGCACACCCCAATGTCCAGATCCGCGTCTTCAATCCGCTGCACCTTGGCCGCAGCACCGGCATTACCCGCACCATGGGGCGACTGCTGCACCTGTCGTTGCAGCATCGACGGATGCACAACAAGCTGATGCTGGTCGATGGCAGCCTGGCTATCGTCGGCGGCCGCAACCTGGGCGACGAGTATTTCGACGCCGATCAGGCCTTCAACTTCACCGATATCGATCTGCTCAGTGCTGGCCCGGTCGCCGAGCAACTGGCACAGAGTTTCGATCAGTACTGGAACAATCAGTTGAGCGTGCCCATCCAGCGATTTCTCTGGTGGCAGCCGAAACCCAGCCGGCTGGACAAGGCACGCAAACAGCTGCGTGACTACCTGCAGCAGGCGCGTCACGACAACAGCGAGCAGTACCAGCGGCTGATGCAGTACAAGCAGGATCCGCAACTGCAGCAATGGCTGGACGACCTCATCTGGGCGCCCGGCGAGGCGATGTGGGACGCGCCGGAGAAGCTGCTGGCCGAAGGCATACCGGCCACCTCACTGCTGCTGACGACCCAACTCGCACCGACCATGCAGACGGTAAGTCGCGAGCTGACCCTGGTATCGGCCTACTTCGTGCCCACGGACAGCGGCGTCGAGTATCTGGCTGATCGCACCGGCGCCGGCGTCACCGTGCGTATTCTCACCAACTCCCTGGAGGCCACCGACGTCCCGGCCGTGCACGGTGGCTACGCGCCCTATCGCGAGGCGATGCTGGAGCTCGGCGTACGCCTGTTCGAACTGCGCCGGCAACCGGAGCAGGAGCCGTCCTACAGCTTTCTCGGTGAGTCGGAGTCGAGCCTGCACAGCAAGGCGGCAGTGTTCGACCAGAATAAGGTCTTCATCGGCTCGTTGAACCTCGACCCGCGCTCCGTGCTGTGGAACAGCGAGGTGGGCGTTCTGGTGGAAAGCCAGGAGCTGGCCCGCGAGGTTCAGCGGCTTACGCTGGAGGGCATGTCGCCAGCGCTCAGCTACGAGGTACGCCTGGAGGAACGCGACGGCCGCAAGCAGCTGGTATGGATCGCCGAGGATGAGGGGCGGTTGCGCGTGATCGACAAGGAACCGGGCGGGCTCTGGCGCCGCTTCAATGCCTGGTTCGCCGAGATCATCGGCCTGGAGAAGATGCTCTAGCGTTCGCGTCCGAACACCGCACGATTGCACCGTGGCGCATTCGCTTCGGCATAAATCATTCTTTGGGGTGATACCACTTGGCCAGCGGTCCGTTAGGCTCAGGAACGCTGCTGCCACGCACGCATAGCTTCTATAAAAATAAAAAAGGAGCACGACAATGGACCGTTCCACTCGCCTCTGGCTATTGCTGATCCTCGCAATACTGCCCGGCTTCACCGAAGCGGCTCAGGCCGAACCGACCTCACCTCTGCAGAGCATGCAGATCCATGCCAACCGCGCCACCAGCAGCTTGCTGCTCTACCGCGGCGAAGGCTTCCAGAAAGCCCATCTGCTGCGCCTGGAGGAAGATATCCGCGCGCTGAACGCTGCCTTGCTGAAGGTCGCCAATCCCACCAGCGCGCTTCGCGAAAGCCACCTGGAACTGCAGACCCGGCTGCGGGAGGGTGCCAGCTTCGGCTACAAGGAAGACGACATGCCCTGGGGCTGGCCGCTGCAGATGAGCAAGGCATTGCGCGACTTTCTTACGGCCGCCCGCGCGCAGCAGGGCGCCGATACCGAGGCGGAACTGCCGGCGAAAGTGGAGTACCTGGCCGTGCAATACCTCAGCCGCGCTTATATCGGCTCGTTCGAGATCGCCCGTGAACAGCCGGACACCTACCTCGGGCAGGACGAACGCAATCTGGTGCCGGCCATCGACGCGCAGCTAGCCGGGCTGGACGGCAAGCGCGATCCCGCTCTGGCCAAGCTCAAGACCCGCTGGGATTTTCTCAAGGTAGCGCTCGAGGACATGAACAGCGCCAGCAACAACCTCACCACCGCCTCCGGCCGACCCTTCGCGCCGATCATGGTCGACCGTCATGCCCGCAGCCTCAGCGACCAGTGGATGGCCGCCAGACCCTGACCACGGTCAGCCGTGGGCGGCCGACTCGCGCAGACGCACCGGACCGACGCGCGCTTCGATGGCGAGGCGCAACGGTTCGCGCAGGCCAAGCATGAAACCGAGTTCAGCCGCGACGAACAGCGGGCCGATGATCAGTCCGGTAAGGTCATCGACGAAGGCCGGCTTGCGCCCCTCGAAATAGTGCCCGACGAACTGGATCACCCAGCCGAGCACGAACAATCCCAGCCCAACGCCCAGCCACAACGCCGTCGTCGCGCTGGCAAGGCGCGCGCCCAGCCATACGCTCAGCAGCAACACCGCGCCCATCAGCAGGCCATAACGCAGATCGAGACGTAGATAGAACAGCGCCGCCGCGAGCGAGACCAGTGCGGCCGGGCTGAGCCATAGTCCAGCCACGTCGATGCCAGGCCGCGACAGCAACACGGCAACCGCCAGCACGATCAGCGGAATGCCGATGAAATGGGTGAGCAGGTTGCGCGGGTCACGATGATAGGCCGCGTACTGCGCCAGGTGATCGGTGAGGGTTTTCATTGGCGGCATCTCCAGATTTCGCGTCCGCCAAGCTTAGTCGGTCGGTGCGCTGCCGCCCTCGTCAGCAGCCAAGGCAATCACGCCAAGATCGAGGTTGGCTGCGCTATTCCTCGGGTCGATAACCCAGTCGCAGCCCGCCCCAGTGCCGACCATTGACCATGATCGGTACCGACAGATCGTGCATCAGCTCGCCGGTATCGCGGCTGTAGGTCTGCAGCAATACCCGGCGCTGATGACTGCCACAACGCCCGCCGGTGCGATCGTTGAACAGGCGCTTGCTGCGGCTCTTGACCCGGTCGATTTCCGGATTGCCCACCGGCGGCTGGCTGAATGCACGATTGTGCGTCGGCACGTAACCTTCGGGCGTGGTGGCGATGGCATAGACCATCGCCGAATGCTGCTGCAGCAGCGGCTCCTGAACCGCCGGCAGCACCTCGTCGGCGTAGCGGTCGAAGCGGGTCTGGTATTTGACCGGATTGGTATTGGGCTGCGCCCGATAATTGCGATCGAACAGGTCATCGAGACTGACGCGTCCGGCGGCAATATCCGCCTCGAACCGTGCGGCAATCGCTGCCGCCCCCTGGCGAGCCAGATCGAACATCGCCTGGTGGTAGTCGTCGAGCTGCACCTCGGCCAGCTGTTCGCTGGCACTCTCGGCCTGCGCCACCAGTCGTTCCGCAGCCTGCTCGAGCTGCCGGGTCTGCTTTTCGCTGTCCAGCGCGTCGGCGCGCAACTGATCGAGGGCGACGAACTGACCGGTTAGGCGCTGATGGTTGTCGGCGGTGCCGGTGGTGATCTGCTCGACCTGGCTTTCGACGCTGCCGGCCAGGCCGGCGATGCCACTGAGCTGCTCGCCGGTGGCGGCAATCTGTTCGGCAGCGGCATCCAGCTCGCTGCCCTGGCGCTGGATATAGCTGACTACCGCCTCGCTCTGCTGACGAATGTCGCCCACCATGCGACCGACTTCCTCGGTAGCACTGGAGGTACGCGCCGCCAGGCTGCGAACCTCATCGGCGACCACGGCGAAACCACGCCCGGCCTCACCGGCGCGCGCAGCCTCGATGGCCGCATTCAGGGCAAGCAGGTTGGTCTGACTGGCAATGGACTGGATCACGTCGGTGATCCGGCGGATCTCTTCAGTGCGTGCCGAAAGCCCGTCGATCAACTCGCGGCTGGCGTGGGTCTGCGCACTGAGCTGCTGCATGCGCTCGATCGCCTTCTGCAACTCCGCCTGCCCGGCATCGCTGCGCTGGCGTACCGCCTGCGCAGCGTCCAGCGTATGGCGGGCGCGCTCTGCGCTGTCCTGCTCGGTAGCGGCGATGGCCTGCGCGCCGTTGGCAATTTCGCTCACGGCCTGCAGTTGCGATTGCAGCCGACTGGCCAGCTGCTCGGCGCTGTAGGCGACCTGGGCAGCCGACAAGGCGTTGTGACAGGTGTTGCGCGAGAGGTTCTTGCTCAGTTCGGCGAAGGCACGCGGCGTATCGTCAGCGCTCGCTGCGTCAGCATTCGCCGCCAGCGATGCACTGAACCAGGGCCAGAGCGCTGCGGCGAGCAACAATATCGCCGTCACTGCCAGCGGCGGAGCCAGCCAGTAATGCACAAGCAACAAACCTATGATCAACGCGGCGTGGAACGCCACGAGCTTGGGATGGCGGTAGGCGGGGCTCATGGACGGCCTCTTGTTCTTGTCGGATCGATCCGACGTTGTACCCATAGCCCCGGATAAAGAACAGTAGTGCCTTAGTAGCAACGTGCCGTCATCGGAGGCTCACTTCAGGCTTAGCGGCCGCTCCCGCACAAACTGAAGCCGTCCAGCCCCCACCGCCGGTCGGGACATCCGTCAGCGCAGCGCGGCGGGCTGATCGGCTGCGGTCAGCGGCAGCGATAGCTGCACGCGTCGACGCAACCAGGGGCTAGGACGGTAACGCGCCTCGCCGCCATAGCAGCCCTGCATGGCTTGCAGGATGGCAAGGATTCGCGCCGCACCGTAGTGCTCGGCGAATCCCAGCGGGCCTTTCGGATAACCCAGCGCCAGGGTGACCGCGCGGTCCAGCGTCTGAGGGTCGGCGATGCCCTTCTGGGCGATCTCGCAGCCCAGATTGACGATGCTCGCAACCACGCGCTGGCTGACGAAGCCGGGCGAGTCGTTGATCACCTCGACCGGCACACCATCGCTACCCAGCGCTTGCCGTGCCTGCGCTTCAATCGCCGCAGCAAGCGCTGGCTGACGCATCAGCACCCGACGTCGGTCGAAATCGCAGAACTGGTCGAGCGCGACAGAGCGCTCCGCTGGCAAACCAAGCCGGGCGATCATGCTGCTGGCATCCTCGCCCAAGGGAGTGATCAGGCAAATGGCGCGCGCCGATGGCACCTCGCCCGATTCAAGCTGCGCACCGGCCGCTTGCAACAAGGCTGCCAGCTGCGAACGCAACGCCGGATCCTGACTGTCCAACCAGAACGGCCGCTCGATGCGAACCGGCGAGAACTGTGGCTCCGGCGTACGGATCTGCTGACCGTTCTCGTAGCGGTAGTAGCCCTGCCCGGTCTTGCGTCCGAGCAACCCTGCGGCAACCCGCTGCGCCGCCTGATACGACGGCGTATAGCGCGGATCCTGATAGAACTGCTGGTACACCGACTCCATCACCGCATGGGAAATATCCAGCCCGGTGAGATCGAACAGCTCGAAAGGCCCCATGCGAAAGCCCGGCCCGTCGCGGAGGATGCGGTCGATCTGCTCGGCATCGGCGATGCCCTCGGCGAGAATGCGCTGGGCCTCGGTGCTGTAGGCGCGACCGGCGTGATTGACCAGGAAACCGGGGGTATCCGGGGTGATCGCCGGAAAATGCCCGGCGTCTTCGGCCAGCTTTACCAGCCGCTGGATGACCTGCGGATCGCTGCGCTCGCCGCGCACCACTTCGACCAGCTTCATCAGCGGCACCGGGTTGAAGAAATGAAAACCCGCCACCCGCCCCGGAAGCCGACAGGCAGCGGCAATACGCGTGACCGAAAGCGAGGAGGTATTGGTGGCAAGGACCGCGTCCTCGGCGAGCAGTGCTTCCAGTTCGACGAACAACGCCTGCTTGATCTCGAGATTCTCGACGATCGCCTCGATCACCAGATCGCAACCGGACAGATCGGCCAGCGCGGGTGCCGCCTGCATGCGCGCAAGCGTGGCGTCCAGCTCGGCAACGCTCAGCCGCCCCTTGGCCACGCCACGTTCGAGCAGCTCGCGGTTGAAGCGCAGCGCGTCACTGATCGACTCACTGCGTGAATCGTGCAGCCACACCTGCTTGCCGGCGCCGGCGAACAGTTGCGCGATCCCGCGACCCATGGCCCCTGCGCCGACGACGCCGATACGCTCAAACATGCAAACCTCCTCACGAGCAATGCGATATTTCGCAGTGCGGAACAAGATTCCATCGAATTGACCGTGAGCGTAAAGACTGCCAATCTCCAGCGCAAGTCAGCCAGCGAACCGCTCGTTCATGTCAGATCAGCCCTATCCCGCCGCCACACTTCAGCAGGTTGAAAGCTCGTTGACCGGGTTCTTCCAGGACCTCGGCTGCCGCCTGAGGGAGTACGGCCCGGAGCGCGTGGTGGTCGAGCTGCTGTTGTTGCCGCGCCACCTGAACAACGCCAGCAACCTGCACGGCGGCGTCACGGCTACCCTGCTGGACGTGGCCATGGGCCTTTGCGGGACCTGGGTGGCACAGCCGGAGCAGCGCCGTGTGGCGACTACGCTGTCGATGAGCGTCAACTTCAGCGCACCGGCTCCGGTCGGCAGCCGCATCCGCGCCGTGGCCGTCTGTCGCTCCGCGGGCCACAAGGTATTTATGGCCAGTTGCGACCTGCTCGATGAACAGGATCGGTTGCTGGCGTTCGGTGAAGGCGTCTACAAGCGCGGCAAACTGCGCAACGAGCTGCCCTGAACGATGCTCGCTCTGCTGCCACTGGCACTCGTCTGCGAGCTGCTTGCCCTGGCCACCCATCTGTCGCTACTGAGCGTGATCAGCGGTGCGCTGCTAGTACTGTTCTTCGTCTGGCACTGGTGCTCGCTGATGCCCTACCCGCGCCGGCTCGGACTGGTCACCCTGGGACTGCTCGGCTACTGGATGCTGTTCGGCCAACCCGACTGGCAGCAGGCCCAGCGAATGCTCTCGTCAGCAGCCTACTACGCCGCCTTTATCGGTGCGCTCGGCCTTGCACACTGCGCAGTCAGGCGGCTGCCACAGCTCGGTGAGCTGCATCGGCTATTGTTGCGGCTGCCCCGCGCCAGTCTTTATCCGAGCTATCTGTTCAGCACTTTTGCGATCAGCTCGGTGCTGAGCTTCGGCATGCTCAATCTCGTCTGCGGTTCGCTGGAACGCTATCTCGAGCGGCAGCCGTACAACCAGCAACAGCGCCGCGAAGGTGCCAGGGGCGTAATGGTTACGGCGCTCCGTGGTTTCGCCCTGGTGCCATTGCTGGCACCGACCAGCGTGGCCGTGGCAATCCTCACCCGCGAATTGCCCGGCCTGAGCTGGAGCGCCCTGCTACCGTTCGGCCTGCTCTGCGGCGCCATCCTTCTGGTCGTTGGCTGGCCAATGGAAAACCGCCGCTTGCGGCAGTTGCAGCCAACCGCTGAGTCGGCGCAAACGACGGCGCCAGCCGACACGGCCGACGGACTGCGCGGCCTGCTCTGCGGCAGCTTGGTCGGCGTCCTGCTGATCGCCCTGCTGGCCAACCTGACTTGGCTGTCGGCAACCCAGGCGGCCATGCTGCTGGTGCCGCTCGCTGTGACAGGGATGCTGCTGTCTCAGGGTGGAGCACCGAAGGCTGTTTATAGCGAAGTGCGCGACACCCTCGCCGGCATACGCAACGAGACCTTCATCTTCGCCTGCTCGGCCCTGCTCGGCGGACTCACTGCGGTACTGATCCCGGTCGAACGCCTGGCCAGCCACTTCAGCAGCACACCGCTGGCGCTGTTCGGACTCGGCAGCGCCGGCATGCTCGCGATCATTGCCCTGGCTCTGCTCGGCGTCGCCCCGATCATCTCTCTGAGTCTGTGTGCCGCATTGCTGGCGCAGCTGGCCGGACATGGGGTGGCGATCATGCAGCCCGCAGTGGCGCTGCTGGTCGGCTTCTCCCTGGCCATGCTGCTGTCGCCCTATGGGCCTTCCGCGCTGATGCTGGCGCGCCACGCGCAATTGTCGCCGTGGCGCATCGCCTTTGGTTGGAACGGCCGTTTCGTGCTGCTGGTGCTCGGCCCGCTGCTGTTGGTGCCATTGCTGGCGTAGCGTTCACATCCAGCCGTATTCGGCCATCGACAATGGCTCGCCGTCACCGACGATGAAGTGATCGAGCACCCGCACGTCGATCAGCGCCAGCGCCTCTTTCAAGCGCTGAGTCAGCTGACGATCGGCCTGGCTCGGCTCGGCCACACCGGACGGGTGATTATGCGTGAGGATCACCGCCGCCGCATTCTGCGCAAGGGCGCGCTTGACCACCTGCCGTGGGTAGACGCTGGCGCCATCGATGGTGCCGTGGAACAGCACCTCGAAGGCCAACACGCGATGCTTGGAATCGAGAAACAGGCAGCCGAACAGCTCGTGCGGCTCGTGGCGCAGGCGCGCCTTGAGATAGTCGCGCACCGCCTGCGGCGACTCCAGCGCCGAATCGCGGCGCAGTCGTTCGGCCAGATGCCGGCGCGCCATCTCCAATACCGCCTGCAACTGGGCGAACTTCGCCGGCCCAAGCCCCAGGTGTGCGCTGAATTGATCGAGGTCCGCCTCCAGCAGCGCGCGCAGGCTGCCGAACTCGGCGAGCAGGTTCCGCGCCAGATCCACCGCACTCTTGCCGGCGACTCCGGTGCGCAGGAATATCGCCAGCAATTCGGCGTCGGAAAGCGCGGCGGCGCCCTGTTCCAGTAGCTTTTCCCGCGGCCGCTCCGCCGCCGGCCAGTCACGTATGCTCATGTCCTCTCCCTGTCGAGCAAGCCCACTTTTCCGCTGTGGGCGCTGTGCTATCTTAGCCCGTCATTTTTCCGGGGTATCGGGCGTGTTCTGACCTGGTTCTCACTCCGGACAGTCCCTACAAGTCAACAAGGCAGGCCTATGCAGCGGCTGTATCGTAAACGCATCGTCCTGGGCGTCGGCGGCGGCATCGCCGCCTACAAGAGCGCCGAACTGGTCCGCCGGCTGCGCGACCACGGAGCTGAAGTCCGGGTGGTGATGACCCAGGGCGGGCGCGAGTTCATCACGCCCCTCACCCTGCAGGCACTCTCCGGTCACCCGGTCCATCTGGACCTGCTCGACCCCGCCGCCGAAGCGGCCATGGGGCACATCGAACTGGCGCGCTGGGCCGACCTGATATTGATCGCCCCGGCCACCGCCGACCTCATGGCCCGCCTCGCCCAGGGCATCGCCAATGACCTGCTGACCACCGTGGTGCTGGCGACCAACGCCCCGGTCGCGCTGGCACCGGCCATGAACCAGGCGATGTGGGCCGATCCCGCCACGCAGGCCAATCGTGAACTGCTGCTGGAGCGCGGTATTCGCCTGTTCGGCCCCGGTTCCGGCAGCCAGGCCTGCGGCGATGTCGGCATGGGCCGCATGCTCGAGGCGGACGAACTCGCTCAGGCCGCCGCGGACTGCTTTGCAACCGGGCTGCTGACCGGCAAACACCTGCTGATCACTGCCGGGCCGACCCAGGAAAACATCGATCCGGTGCGTTACATCACCAACCACAGCTCCGGCAAGATGGGCTTCGCCCTGGCCGAGGCGGCCGCCGAAGCCGGCGCCCGGGTCACACTGGTGACCGGCCCGGTATTCCTGCCGACGCCCGATCGCGTGCAGCGCATCGACGTGGTCAGCGCGCGCGACATGCTCGCCGCGTGCGAGGCGGCGATACCCTGCGACATCCTCGTCGCCGCCGCCGCTGTCGCCGACTACCGTCCCGAAGTGGTGGCTCCGCACAAGCTGAAGAAAGATCCCAGCACCGGTGACGGCCTGCTGCTGCAGATGGTACGCAACCCGGACATCCTCGCCACCCTGGCCAGCCGCCCGGACCGCCCGTTCTGTGTTGGTTTCGCCGCAGAGACCGAGAACCTGCTGGAGTACGCCACGCGCAAGCTGCGCGACAAGAATCTCGACCTGATCGTCGCCAACGATGTGGCCAACCCCAGCATCGGCTTCAACAGCGAAGACAATGCGGTCAGCGTGATCGACCGCCAGCAACATGAAACCCGCTTCGGCCAGGCCAGCAAGGGACACATTGCCCGCGCGCTGGTGGCCTTTATCGCCGACCGCTACAAAGAGTCCTGACATGCACGCACTCCAAGCCAAGATTCTCGACCCTCGCCTCGGCCAGGACTTCCCCCTTCCCGAATATGCGACACCGGGCTCGGCTGGGCTCGACCTGCGCGCCATGCTGCAGCAGGACACCGTCCTCGAACCGGGCCAGACGCTGCTGATTCCAACCGGACTGGCCATTCACATCGGCGATCCCGGACTCGCAGCACTGATCCTGCCGCGGTCGGGCCTGGGCCATAAGCACGGCATCGTGCTCGGCAACCTGGTCGGGCTGATCGACTCGGACTACCAGGGCGAGCTGATGGTGTCCTGCTGGAACCGCGGCCAGAGCGCCTTCACCATCGCCGTTGGCGAACGCATCGCACAGCTGATGCTGGTGCCGGTGGTGCAGGCCCGCTTCGAGCTGGTCGACAGTTTCGACAGCAGTGATCGCGGCGCCGGCGGCTTTGGGCACTCCGGCAGTCACTGAGTAACGCACCGCTTACCTTTCAGGATGATCCGAGGAGCTTCATGGCACTCTTCAAGCGCACCGCCAAGGATTCAGGCGTACTGAACCCGGCCAGTACCCGTACCAAGCCCGCCGGCGTCACCATCAAACCACTGCTAGGCGGCCTTGCCAGCGGCCTGATCGGCCTGGGCGCAGCCGCGGCGCTACTGTGGCTGGGCCTGCAAAACGCGCAACAGCAACAACAGGCGCAACTTTCCCAAGCCTGGGGCCAGAGCCAGGCCGGTGCGCTGCAGCAGGCACTGCGGCAACAGCGGGCCGAGACTCAGGCCTTGGTGGACCGCCAGCAACTGGCCGATGTGCTGCGCGGCGATGCCGAGCGCCGACGCGATGCCGAAGAGCGTCTGCTGCAGCTGCCCGGCGTTGTCGATGCCCACCTGAACATACGAGGCAGAGCCGTACCGGATACCAATCGCCCGGGGCCGCTTAACTTCGCAGCGCTCGACCTGCTACAACGCGTCGAAGCCGGCCAGTCACCGGCGCCGGAAGCCTACAAGGTCGACAACCGCTGGCTGCTGTACAGCGCCGTGCCGCTGCGTGCGGAGGGTCAGCAAGCGATACGCGGCACCCTGCTGCTGGTCAGCGACCTCGAGCGTCTTTTCGCGACGCTGCCGGCGCTGCCCGCCGAGGCTGGCCAGTTGCGCCTGACTCAGCAGTTTTCCGGCACACAGGAACAGTTGCTGCTGCAACGCGGCGCGCCGGCGGAGGGTGCCACAGCAGTGACCCTTTCCAGCGGCAACGCCAACTGGAAACTGGTCTACCTCCCCGGCAGCGAAGCCGCGCAGGCGACGCTCTCACCGCTGTTGCTGATTGGAGCCGCGCTGCTGGCACTCGCCGGCATGCTCATCGGCCTGCAACTGGTGCTTGGCAGTCAGCAACGCAAGCTGCGCGAAGACGTAATGCAGATCAGCCGCCTGTTGCAGGAACTCTCTACCGGCAAGACCATCCAAGTACCGGCCTTGAGCCTGCCGGTCCTCGACGCACTGGCCAGGAACATGGTCCGACTGCCCGTCCGCCCCGCCGGACCGGCTCCGACCCAGGCACCCGCCGCGGCTCCCGCCGTTCGGCCCGCCAAACCTACCGAGTACGTCGATCCGCGCTTGCCGGAGACCGATATTCTCGACATCGATATTCTCGACGAGGACCAGGACATTTTTGGCCTCGACACCAAGGAGCGAGAAACCGCAATGAGCAGCGCCAAAGCCCCGAACTTGCCAGCCAGTATCTTCCGCGCCTATGACATCCGCGGCGTCGTCGGCGACAGCCTGACCACCGAAACCGCCTACTGGGTCGGCCGCGCCATCGGGTCCGAAAGCCTCGCCAAGGGTGAACCCAATGTGTCGGTTGGCCGCGACGGACGGCTGTCCGGTCCCGAACTGGTCCAGCACCTTATCCAGGGCCTGCTCGACAGCGGCTGCGACGTCAGCGATATCGGCATGGTGCCGACTCCGGTGCTCTATTACGCAGCGAACATCCTCGCCGGCAAGTCCGGTGTGATGCTTACCGGCAGCCACAACCCGCCGGATTACAACGGTTTCAAGATCGTCATCGCCGGCGACACCCTGGCCAACGAACAGATCCAGACCCTGCGCAAACGCATCGAGAACAACGATCTCTCCAGCGGTGTCGGCAAGGTCGAGCAGGTCGACGTGCTTGAACGCTACTTCCAGCAGATTCGCAGCGACATCGCCATGGCCAAGCCGATGAAGGTGGTGGTCGACTGCGGCAACGGCGTCGCTGGCGTCATCGCCCCGCGCATGATCGAGGCGCTGGGCTGCACCGTGATCCCGCTGTACTGCGATGTCGACGGCAACTTCCCCAACCACCATCCGGACCCGGGCAAGCCCGAGAACCTGGTCGATCTGATCGCCAAGGTGAAGTCGGAGAAGGCCGATCTAGGTCTGGCTTTCGACGGCGATGGCGACCGCGTAGGGGTGGTGACCAACGCCGGCACCATGATCTATGCCGACCGCCTGCTGATGCTGTTCGCCAAGGACGTCGTTTCACGCAATCCCGGCGCCGACATCATCTTCGACGTCAAATGCACCCGCCGCCTGACCCCGCTGATCAGCGGCTACGGCGGTCGCCCGGTGATGTGGAAAACCGGTCACTCGCTGATCAAGAAGAAGATGAAGGAATCCGGCGCGCTGCTGGCTGGCGAAATGAGCGGCCATATCTTCTTCAAGGAGCGCTGGTTCGGCTTCGACGATGGCATCTACAGTGCCGCGCGCCTGCTGGAGATCCTCAGCCAGGACAAGCGTGACGCCGAGCAGGTGTTCGCTGCGTTCCCCTGCGATATCTCGACACCGGAGATCAACATCACGGTGACAGAGGAAAGCAAATTCACCATCATGGACGCCCTGCAACGCGACGCTCAGTGGGGCGAAGCCAACCTGATCACCCTCGACGGTGTGCGGGTCGACTATCCCAAGGGCTGGGGCCTGATTCGCGCATCGAACACCACACCGGTCCTGGTGTTGCGCTTCGAGGCCGACAGCGAGGAAGAACTCAGCCGTATTCAGGATGTTTTCCGCGCACAGCTGCTCAACGTTGCACCCGACCTCAAACTGCCGTTCTGATTTGCGGAGCCCTGCATGACCCTCAGCCGTGAAGCTGCCACCCAATTCGCCAAGGTACTGTCCGAGGCGCTGCCCTACATCCGCCGGTTCGTCGGCAAGACGCTGGTCATCAAGTACGGCGGCAATGCGATGGAAAGCGAGGAGCTGAAGACCGGCTTCGCGCGGGACATCGTGCTGATGAAGGCGGTAGGCATCAACCCGGTGGTGGTGCACGGCGGCGGTCCGCAGATCGGCGACCTGCTCAAGCGCCTGAACATCGAAAGCCACTTCATCGACGGCATGCGCGTCACCGACAGCCAGACCATGGACGTGGTGGAGATGGTCCTCGGCGGCCAGGTTAACAAGAGCATCGTCAGCCTGATCAACCAGCATGGCGGCAGCGCCATCGGCCTGACCGGCAAGGACGCCGGCCTGATCCGCGCGAAAAAGCTCAAGGCGACCCGTCAGACGCCGGAGATGACCAAGCCGGAAATCATCGATATCGGCCATGTCGGCGAAGTTACCGGGGTCAACGCGGAACTGCTGGAGATGCTGGTCAAAGGCAACTTCATCCCGGTGATCGCACCGATCGGCGTGGGCGAGAACGGCGAGTCCTACAACATCAACGCCGACCTGGTCGCCGGCAAGGTGGCTGAGGCGCTGAAAGCCGAGAAGCTGATGTTGTTGACCAATATCGCCGGCCTCATGGACAAGCAGGGCAGCGTCCTGACCGGACTGTCTACTGCGCAGGTCGACGCGCTGATCGCTGACGGCACGATCTACGGCGGCATGCTGCCGAAGATCCGCTGCGCCCTGGAAGCGGTGCAGGGTGGCGTCAATAGCGCGCACATCATCGACGGTCGCGTGCCCAACGCAGTGCTGCTGGAGATCTTCACCGACGTCGGAGTCGGCACGCTGATCACCAACGGCCAGCGCTGACAGCAACGCAACGAAAAAGGGGAGCCTGGGCTCCCCTTTTTATCGCGCGTTCGAAACTCAGAGATCGATGCGGAAGGACTCGAGCATCGCCGGGATACCCGGGAACATGCCGATACCCAGCATCACCGCGCACAGCACGATGAACACGATCGTCGGGATCACCCAACGATGCAGGTGGCTCAGCGACTGACCGCGCTCCTTGTCACCGATCAGCCCGAGGTTGTCGAGCAGCACGGTCAGCGACCAGCCGAACACCGGGTTAACCAGCGCCGAGGAAAAGATCACGATGGCCGCCGACTGCGAGGTCTTGCCTTCACGGGTCATCTGCATGCCGGCTTCCAGCAGTGGCAGGAACACGCCGACCATCAGCGCCACACTCAGCACCGGCGGCCAGATGGCCAGATCCATCGGATAGCCCCACAACGCCGCGACCACGCAGAGCAGGCCGGTGAGCAATGCACCGGCGGGAATCGGCCGCTTGGCGATCGCGGCCGGCACCATGAAAGTACCCCAGGACGACGCGAGGTTGCCGCCACCCAACGAGGTGCCGACGATCTGCCGCGCGGCCGCCACACACATGGTGTCGTCGATATTCATCAGCACTTTCTTCGCCTTCGGCGGATAGTTGAGCTGCTGAAACACGCGATGGCCGAGGAAGTCCGGCGACCACATCGCTACCGCCAACACGGCAAACGGCGCGACGGCGATGAAATGATGCAGGTCCGGCAGGCCAATCTGCCAGCCCGTGGTCTCGCCCCACCAGTACATCGGATTCAGATTGGGTATGCCCGGCTCGGTGGTAAATTCGAACGGGGCGCCCATCACGAACGCGATCAGCGCAGCCAGGGCCGAGCCCAGCGGAATCGCCAGCCAACGCATGCGGATATGCTCGAGATAGGCGTACATCACAATGGTCGCGAAGACCACGACGAAGGCGATGTAGCCCATGTCGAAGCTGTCAGCCCAGCCGAACAGCTTCTTGATCTGCGACGTGATGCCGATGAAACCTAGGTAGAGCAACAGGCCGCCGCACACACCATCACTGGTCAGCCGCGCCAGCAGACTGCCACCCTTGAACACCCCCAGGGTGAAGCCGAGCACCCCGACCATGATGCCCAACGCCATCGGGTGTCCGCCCGAAGCGACGATCAACGGAATCAATGGAATCAGCGGGCCGTGGGTACCGGCCAGGTTGGCGGTGGGATTGAGAAAGCCGGAGAACAGCACCACGAACAGCACCGCGGCGATCAGCATCTCGTAGCGGGCGTTCTCGATGACGAACTCGTTGGACAGGCCCATCGGCCCGGCGAACGCAGCGACTACCGCTGCCACCATGACGATTTTGCCGATGGTCGCCGCCATGGCTGGCACCCAGTCTTCGTACTCGAAACGATAGTCGCGAAACGGCAGGTTTATGCCCCAACGTTTCGGCGCCATGATCTCCAGTTCGTGCTCCAGGTACTCAGAGCGAGTTGCGAAATTTCCCTTCGGCTTGTGAAGCTCCTGATAACTGCGTAGGTCCCTATCATTCATGCTAGTCAGCCATACCGAAAAATTTGCGCAACGGTACAGACTGCCCCTCTTGAACTCATCCCTACCTTGAAACTATTGAGATAGAGCGGCCGTTGTGATAGCAAGCAAGCTACACATTAGGTTCCGAAAGATGGCGCTTGGCCATAAGGAATGGAAGAAACAGCTTCTACAGCCTGGACTAGAGCAGAGCCAAACGCTCGCTTATCGAGCCCGGCCAAGTAGCTCAGCGATGCGCTGGCGGTCATCAGCGAAGCTTACCTTGGCCTCGGTGCGAGCCTTCTCGAAGCGCTGGAGATCGCGCAACAGACCATGTTCTTCCTTCTCCAGATTCGATATTTGCGCCATCAGATTGTCGGGCACCTTGCGCCCGGCTCGCTCGTGATTGGCAGCCTGCTTCTGCAGGCTGCTGCGCTGGTTGCGGATTGACTGCAGGTTCCCCTGAGACAAGCCAATCACGCTGTCCAGTTCGGCAAGTTTGCGCGTTTCAGCCCGCTCTACATCCTCGACGCTGGCATACAGCCGCAGCAATTGCGCATCCGACGCATCGCGCGCCTTCTGCGCCTGCAACCGGGCAAATTCCTCGGCAGTGGGCGCCGGCGGCACCTCACGCACCACCCGCCCCTGCTCATTGAGCACCTGGTAGCCGCGGGAGATATGCTGCGGCGGCACGCCGTGGCGATCGAGCACGACTACCCCACGCTCATCAACATAGCGATACAACTCGGCAGCCGAGGCCAATACCGGGGACATGATACCCAGCAGGAGCAGCGAACGACCGGCTACCGAAATACGCATGAATGAATACCTATCCTAGTTCAGATTCCATACTGCTCGCGGTAAGCCTGTACCGCCGGCAGGTATTGTTTTAGTTGAACGTCATCGGCGAGATATTCCAGTACTTGTTCCAGGGACACAATACTGATTACCGGCATTCGATAATCACGTTCAACTTCCTGAATCGCCGACAGTTCGCCCTGCCCTTTTTCCTGGCGGTTCAAGGCAATGAGCACACCGGCCGCCTCGGCGTTTTGTGCCTGGATGATCTGCATGACCTCACGGATCGCGGTGCCTGCGGTGATCACGTCATCGACGATAAGCACACGACCAGCCAACGGCGCACCGACCAGCGTGCCGCCCTCGCCGTGATCCTTCGCTTCCTTGCGGTTAAAGCACCACGGCAGGTCGCGCTGATGCTGCTCGGCAAGCGCAATGGCGGTCGCGGCACCCAACGGAATTCCCTTGTAGGCCGGACCGAAGATCACATCGAAATCCAGACCGCTCTGCATCACTGCCGAAGCGTAGAAACGCCCGAGCTGAGCCAGCGCGCCACCGCTGTTGAATAGGCCGGCATTGAAGAAATATGGGCTGGTGCGGCCCGACTTGAGAGTGAACTCACCGAACCGCAGCACGCCGCGCTCGATGGCGAAGCGGATGAACTCGCGCTGGTACGCCTGCATGAAGAAATTTCCCGGAAAACCACTGTTTTAGCTAATTGCGGAGAGCTTGGGTTATCATACACGCACGTGTTTTTAGGGGCCATTTATGCGGATCATCAGTGTCAACGTGAATGGCATTCAAGCGGCGGCACAGCGAGGATTGCTCAGCTGGCTGCAAGCGCAGAATGCCGATGTCATCTGCCTGCAGGATACCCGCGCCTCTGCCTTGGAACTCGACGATCCGGCCTATCAGCTGGACGGTTATTTTCTCTATGCCTGCGATGCCGAGATTCCGGAGCAGGGAGGCGTGGCGCTCTACTCCCGGCTGCAGCCGAAAGCGGTTATTACCGGACTGGGCTTCGAAACTGCCGATCGCTACGGGCGCTATCTGCAGGCGGACTTCGACAAGGTCAGCATTGCCAGCCTGCTGGTGCCGTCCGGCCATGGCGGCGACGCCAATCTGAACCACAAGCTCAAGTTCATGGACGACTTCGCCCATTATCTGGACAAGCAGCGCCGCAAGCGCCGCGAGTACATTTACTGCGGCTCCCTATACGTCGCCCATCAGAAGCTCGATGTGAAAAACTGGCGCGACTGCCAGCAGGATCCGGGTTTTCTCGCGCCCGAGCGCGCCTGGCTGGACGAGATCTTCGGCAACATGGGCTATATCGACGCGCTGCGCGAGGTCAATCGCGAGGGTGATCTGTTCAGCTGGTGGCCGGATACCGAGCAAGCCGAAATGCTCAACCTCGGCTGGCGCTTCGACTATCAGATCCTCACCTCCGGCCTGCGCCGCTTCGTACGCAGCGCGCGCCTGCCGCGCCAGCCGCGCTTCTCCCAGCACGCGCCGTTGATCGTCGATTACGACTGGACGCTGAGCCTGTAAGCCCGCATTGGCGACCGGCGCGAAATGTGTCGGCCGCCGTTCAGCTGTCAACCAAAGGGCCGAAGCAGTCCTATTTGACGATCCGCCAACAGAACGGATAGCGGTAGGGCTTGCCCTCGTTGGCGCGAATGCCGGCGATCACCACCAGCACCAGCGCCACCACGCTCACCAACACCATTAGCGGAAAGCCGATGAGGATCCAGGCCAGCACTCCGCAGATCATCATCGCGATGCTGAAGGTCAGCTGAAAATTCAGCGCCTCCCTACCCTGCTGATCGACGAAGGGATCCATCTCCTTCTTCAGCTGCCAGACGATGAGCGGACCGATCACGTTGCCGATCATCGGCGCCAGAAACCAGAAGAACGCCGAATAGTGGCAGAACATCGCCCACTGGCGCGCTTCGCGACTGGGTAACGGCACAAGATCCTGATCGGTCATTTCGCGCTACCTCTTGCTCAGTCCGCCAGCGCCGCGCGCTGTAGCTCGAACAGCTGGCGCACGCCATCATGGGCCAGAGCCAGCATCGCATTGAGTTCCTCAGGATGGAACGGTGCCCCCTCGGCCGTGCCCTGCACCTCGATAAAGCCGCCCGCGTCGGTCATCACGACGTTCAGATCGGTTTCGGCCGCCGAATCTTCCAGATAATCCAGATCCAGCACCGGCTCGCCCTGATAGATACCAACCGAAACCGCCGCGATCATCTGCTTGATCGGGTCGCCCGACTTCAGACCGCCACGTTTCTTCAGCGCCTTGAGCGCATCGATCAGCGCGACCATGGCACCGGTGATCGATGCGGTGCGGGTACCGCCGTCGGCCTGGATCACATCGCAATCGACGAACAGCGTGTTTTCGCCAAGCTTGCTCATATCCAGAGCGGCGCGCAGCGAGCGACCGATCAGACGCTGGATCTCCAGCGTGCGTCCACCCTGCTTGCCTCGCGAAGCCTCACGCTGGTTCCGCTCACCGGTAGCGCGGGGAAGCATGCCGTACTCCGCAGTCAACCAGCCCTGACCCTGCCCTTTCAGGAAGCGCGGAACGCCGGTTTCGATGCTGACCGTGCAGATCACTTTGGTATCGCCGAACTCAACGAGCACCGAACCCTCGGCGTGCTTGGTGTAGTTGCGGGTGATGCGGATCGAGCGCAGCTGATCGGCGGCACGGCCACTGGGTCGCTTCATGGATACGTCCTGCTAGAGAAGAAAGTGAACGGCATTATAGAGCCCATTACCACGGAAAAGGGTCGCGGCCGTCTGGCCATCGCTGCAGTGATGGCTGGTTTTACTTTACAATCCTCCGCCTTTCGCAGCCCCCATTCGAGAGGTATCCCCGATGGTCCACAGCATGACGGCCTTTGCCCGCAGCGAGCAGGCCGGCACCCACGGCACCCTCAGCTGGGAAATCCGCTCGGTCAACCATCGCTATCTGGAGCCGCACCTGCGCCTGCCGGAAGCCTTCCGCGACCTCGAAGGCGCGGTCCGCGATGCCCTGCGCAAAGGCCTCTCGCGCGGCAAGGTCGAATGCACCCTGCGCTTCGCCGAAGAAAACAACCGCACCGCGCTGCAGGTCGACCGCGAACGCGCCAGTCAATTGATCGCGGCCGCCGAAAGCGTTGCTGCGCTGATCAGCCAACCCGCGGCCATCGATCCCCTGCAGGTGCTTAGCTGGCCAGGCGTGCTGGTTGGCGATGCGCTCGACCCGCAGGCGCTCAACCAGAGTGCTCTGCAACTGTTCCACGACGCCCTCGAACAGCTGAAGGAAGGCCGCCGCCGCGAGGGTGAGGAACTGGCCAAGCTGCTCAACGAGCGCCTGGACAGCATCCTCGAAGAAGTCGCCACGCTGCGCGAGCAGGTGCCGCAGATGCTTGCAGCCCAGCGTCAGAAGGTTCTCGACCGCTTCGCCGAGATGCGCGCCGAACTCGAGCCGCAGCGTCTCGAACAGGAAATGGTACTGCTGGCGCAGAAGAGTGATGTCGCCGAAGAGCTCGACCGCCTCAGCACCCATGTGACGGAAGTGCGCCGGGTGCTCAAGACCGGAGGTGCGGCCGGACGACGCCTCGACTTCCTCATGCAGGAACTCAACCGCGAAGCCAACACCCTCGGCTCGAAGGCATTCGACCCGCGCAGCACCCAGGCCGCGGTCAACCTCAAGGTGTTGATCGAGCAGATGCGCGAGCAGGTGCAGAACCTCGAATAACCATCAGCCGCCTTGGCGGCTGGTCTATTTTTGTCCCACAGCATTCATAGCGCTTTCCAGGAACCCGTCATGTCCGCCACCACCGGTACGCTCTATATCGTTTCCGCGCCTTCCGGGGCCGGCAAGACCAGCCTGGTCAAGGCGCTGGTCGATGCACAACCGCAGGTGCGGGTGTCGGTTTCCCACACCACCCGCGCCATGCGCCCGGGCGAGGTTGACGGGGTCAACTACCACTTCGTCAGTCGTGAGGATTTTGTCACCCGGCTGGAGCGCAACGAATTCCTAGAGCATGCCGAAGTATTCGGCAACCTGTACGGCACCTCGCAGCGCTGGCTGGAAGACACCCTCGCCGAAGGCTTCGACCTGATCCTGGAAATCGACTGGCAGGGCGCGCAGCAGGTGCGTCGATTGATGCCAAAGGCCAAGTCGATCTTCATCCTGCCACCGACCCAGGAAGCCCTGCGTCAACGTCTTAACAACCGCGGTCAGGACAGCGACGAGATCATCGAGAAGCGCATGCGCGAAGCGGTCAGCGAGATGAGCCACTACGTCGAGTACGACTACCTGGTGATCAACGACGACTTCGCGCACGCGCTGATCGACCTGCAATCGATCTTCCGCGCCAACCAGCTGATACAGACGACCCAGCAGCAACGCCATGCCCGCCTGCTCGGCGAACTGCTGGCGTAGCTCGGTTGGCGCACAGCCCGCAGAAACAGCGCTTCCATTAAGGCTGGTGATTTTTTAGACTACTCCGTCCGCTCGCCCATTCGGGCACGCTCTACCGCTACTGATGAGGAACACCATGGCCCGCGTTACCGTTGAAGATTGCCTGGACAACGTCGATAACCGCTTCGAGCTGGTCATGCTCGCTACCAAGCGCTCGCGCCAGTTGGCCACCGGTGGCAAGGAGCCCAAGGTCCCATGGGAAAATGACAAGCCGACCGTCGTCGCCCTGCGCGAAATCGCTTCCGGCCTGGTCGACTACGATGTCATTGCACAGGACGAGATCGTCGACGACGAACCGCTCTTCACCCAGTACGAGGAAGAGCCGAACGAGGCCATCTGAATAAATGCCAGGTCGAAGTCGAACCGATAACATCGAAGCCTGCTGGCAAGGAGCATTGTCTTGCCAGCCATAGACGCGCTTGCGGATCGCCTATCGACCTACCTAGGCCCGGACCAGGTGAACCTGGTTCGCCGCGCCTACTTCTATGCCGAGCAGGCCCACGACGGGCAGCGCCGGCGCAGCGGTGAAGCCTACGTCACCCATCCCCTCGCGGTAGCCAACATCCTCGCCGACATGCATATGGACCATCAGAGCCTGATGGCCGCGATGCTGCATGACGTCATCGAAGACACCGGCATTCCCAAGGAAGCCCTGGTCGCGCAGTTCGGCGAAACCGTGGCCGAGCTGGTTGACGGGGTCAGCAAACTGACCCAGATGAACTTCGAGACCAAGGCTGAAGCCCAGGCCGAGAACTTCCAGAAAATGGCCATGGCCATGGCCCGCGACATTCGCGTGATCCTGGTCAAGCTCGCCGACCGCCTGCACAACATGCGCACGCTGGAAGTGCTGGCCGGGGAAAAGCGCCGGCGCATCGCCAAGGAAACCCTGGAGATCTACGCGCCCATCGCCAACCGGCTGGGCATGCACACCATGCGCGTGGAGTTCGAGGATCTGGGGTTCAAGGCCATGCATCCGATGCGCTCGGAGCGCATCCGCGCCGCCGTACGCCGCGCCCGCGGCAACCGCAACGAGATCGTCGAGAAGATCGAACAGTCGCTGATCCACTGCCTCGAGCGCGAAGGTCTGGACGGCGAGGTGCTGGGGCGCGAGAAGCACCTGTACAGCATCTACAAGAAGATGCGCGGCAAACGCAAGGCGTTCCACGAGATCATGGACGTCTACGCCTTCCGCATCGTGGTGGACAAGGCCGACACCTGCTATCGCGTGCTCGGCGCGGTCCACAGCCTGTACAAGCCGCTGCCGGGCCGTTTCAAGGACTACATCGCGATCCCCAAGGCCAACGGCTACCAATCCCTGCACACCACCCTGTTCGGCATGCACGGCGTTCCCATTGAGATCCAGATCCGCACCCGCGAGATGGAAGAGATGGCCAACAACGGCATCGCCGCGCACTGGCTGTACAAGTCCCCCGAGGACGAAGTACCCAAGGGCACCCATGCCCGCGCCCGGCAATGGGTCAAGGGTGTGCTGGAGCTGCAACAGCGCGCCGGCAACTCGCTGGAATTCATCGAGAGCGTGAAGATCGACCTGTTCCCCGACGAGGTCTACGTCTTCACCCCCAAGGGCCGCATCATGGAGATGCCCAAGGGTTCCACCGCCGTCGACTTCGCCTATGCCGTGCACACCGATGTCGGCAATACCTGCATCGCCTGTCGCGTCAACCGCCGTCTGGCGCCGCTGTCACAACCGTTGGAAAGCGGCTCGACGGTGGAAATCGTCACCGCACCGGGCGCGCGGCCGAATCCGGCCTGGCTGAACTTCGTCGTCACCGGCAAGGCGCGCACGCATATCCGCCACGCACTGAAACTGCAGCGCCGCTCGGAGTCGATCAACCTCGGCGAGCGCCTGTTGAGCAAGGCGCTAAGCGGCTTCGAGACCAGCCTGGAAAAGATCAGTCCCGAACGCATCCAGCAGGTACTCACCGAGTACCACATGGAATACGTCGAGGATCTGCTGGAAGACATCGGCCTGGGCAACCGCATGGCCTATGTGATCGCGCGCCGGCTGATCCTGCGCGACGACGAGCAGGCGCCAGCGCTCGAAGGCCCGCTGGCGATTCGCGGTACCGAAGGGCTGGTGCTCAACTACGCCAAGTGCTGTACACCGATCCCGGGCGACCCCATCGTCGGGCACCTGTCGGCTGGCAAGGGCATGGTCGTGCACCTGGAAACCTGCCGGAACATCGCCGATGTGCGCCACAACCCGGACAAGTGCATCCAGCTGTCGTGGTCGAAGGATGTCACCGGCGAGTTCAATGTCGAGCTGCGCGTCGAGCTGGAGCACCAGCGCGGCCTGATCGCGCTGCTGGCCGGCAGCGTCAATGCTGCCGATGGCAACATCGAGAAGATCGGCATGGACGAGCGCGACGGCCGCATCAGCGTCGTCCAGCTGGTGGTCAGCGTGCATGATCGCGTGCATCTGGCCCGGGTGATCAAGAAGCTGCGCGCCATCAAGGGCGTCACCCGCATCACCCGCGTCAAGGCCTGACCTCCCCCGTCGACTTCGACCCATCAGCAAAACGCCACGGCTGGCCGCTCCTGCCGCCAGCCATTATGCTGGCGGCCCGTTGCGCAATTTCCAGAGGAGTTTCCATGAGCAAGACCGTGATCAACACCGACAAGGCCCCGGCCGCCATTGGCACTTACTCCCAGGCCATCAAAGCCGGCAATACCGTCTATCTGTCCGGGCAGATCCCGCTGGATCCGCAGAGCATGGAGCTGGTGGAAGGTTTCGAAGCGCAGGCCGTGCAGGTGTTCGAAAACCTCAAGGCAGTGGCCGAAGCAGCAGGCGGCTCGCTGAAGGACATCGTCAAGCTCAACATCTTCCTCACCGACCTCGGCAACTTCGCCACCGTCAACGAGGTGATGAGCCGCTACTGCCAGCAGCCGTACCCGGCTCGTGCCGCGATCGGTGTCGCCGCGCTGCCGAAGGGCGCGCAGGTGGAAATGGACGCGGTTCTGGTCATCGACTGATCGGATCGTATGTCGACGCGGCGCCAGCCGCCGCGTCGCTGAATCAACGCACCAGGATCTCGACCCGTCTATTGCGCGGCTCGGCAGTGGCGTCCGGCGTCGCCACCAGCAGATTGCGCTCACCGTGGGACTCCACCCGCAACTCCATCGCCTCCAGCCCCTTGGCGCGCAGTAGCTCGGCGACCGCCTGGGCGCGGCGCAGACCAACCTGTTCGTTCGCCGCACGATGCCCGAGGGTATCGGTATGGCCGATCACCGTTACCACGGGGTAATCCCGACGGCGGGCCGCCAGCAGAACGCTGTCCAGCAGCTGCTCGGCGGCGCTGTCCAGCTGACCGGATGGCGCAAGATGCAGGGTGAATCGCTCCGGCAGAGCTGGTTGAGCCGCCAGCGCGCGGTCGAAATCCGCCTTGCGCCGCACATCCGACACGGCGAATGCCTGCCCCGCGGCGATCGCGATGCCCTGTCCGGATGCGTCCAGCCGCCGCTCGCCTTCCTCGCCGAGCATCACGCCACCGAGCCCACCACCATTGTCCGCCAGCATCACGTAGGACTGCTGGGCGCAGCCAGCTAGAGACGCCATCACCAGCAGTGCCATTGTTTTCTTCAGCGACATCGGCTTCACGGCGCCACCTTCATCAGCACCTGGCCGCCGCGCACGCCGATCCGGCCGTCCGGCGTCTCGACGGAGATCGCCTGCGGATCGAGGCGGGCCATGTCGCCCGCGATCAGATTGAGGGTGCCCCGCTTGAGCGTCGCGCGCAGCCGCAGCTCATCCGCAGCCGGGGCGAAGCGATAGTCGTCCAGCGTCAGCTCGCTGTGCGGGCCGAACGACAACACGCTGCCGTCGCCGAGTATCACTCCCAGCGCGCCTTCCGCACCGGTACTCAATGCCACGCCTGGAACGATCGCCTGGCCGACCTTGGCCGCGTTGGTATAGCCACGGCTGCTGATATAGGCGGCACCTTCCACCCGCGCCACATGCCCTATGGGCTCGGGCAGGTTCTCTGCCAAGGCAGGCCCGCTCAAGAGGGCGGCGACCATACAGGAGGCTCGCAATAGGTAGTTGTGAGGACAGATCATCGAAGCTCTCATCAGAAAGGCAGTGGGAGCGATGCCGTTCGGCTCCACCGGAGTAAGGCAGTGCAAACCGGCAAAAAATCCCTCGACCGTTTCGTTTTCATGAATCGATGTATTTCAACGCAGCTTTACGAGCGCGCCCATCGGTTCCGTCGGCAACCGGTCATTCGTCGAAAACCCCCTCGCCGTTCGTCGCGCAACCATTCAGGGAGCCCCGCTTGCCGTATCCTCGCCGCTGTCGGTTGATCAATAACTGACCAGCGGTCTGGCACAGAACAGCATCCATAAGCTAGCGACCGCACGCACCTTTGCCTTGTGCGCCAGCGGGTACTCCCCGCGCCAGAAAACTGTGGTCTGCCCACTCCGGGCAGTGTTTATCGATGCGTCGGGTCTGGCCCGATTGGATGTGAAATGAAGAAACCACGCCTAATCCAGGGTCGCCGCGGCCTTGTGTTGTCCGTTCTTTCCCTGCTGCTGCTCGCGGCTGTCGCCCTCTGGCTGGTACAACCCAGCGCACCGACCGACAGCCCCGCCGCCGGCTCGGCTGCCGCCATGCTCGGCGAGCTGCAGAGCTCGCGCGAAAGCTGGGAAGCCAACCGCGGTGACCTGTCGCGGCTGATGGGTGACTTGCGCGGCGGCGCCATTGCCAGCGCCGCGCTGGGTGCCGAAGCGGTTTACGTCACCACCACCGGCGAGCAACGTTACTGGGTACCGGACCAGTCCGGGCGGGTCGCCGCTCTGCTGCTCGATCAGTACGCCGTTAGCGGCGCGGAGTTGTTCCCGCTGGCGATGTTCCAGACCGACGCGGAGAAGCCGTTCTACAAATACCTGCTGCCCTACTCGCCGATCGCCCTGCTGCTGATCGGCGCAGCGATCTTCTTCGCCATGAAGACCCGCGGCTTCGACGTGCAGCGCAAGGGCAGCGGCGTGACCTTCGCCGATGTCATCGGCGCCGCGGAGGCCAAGCAGGCCCTCAGTGACGTCACCGCCTACCTGCGCGACCCGGCCGCCTATGCGCGCCTGGGTGCCCGACCACCCAAGGGTGTGCTGCTGACCGGCGAACCCGGCACCGGCAAGACCCAGCTGGCCAAGGCGCTGGCGAGCGAATCGAATGCCAGCTTCATCCAGGTGACCGGCAGCGACTTTTCGTCGATGTACTTCGGTGTCGGCATCCAGAAGGTCAAGTCGCTGTTCCGCACCGCGCGCAAGCAGGCGCCGTGCATCATCTTCATCGACGAGATCGACGGCATCGGCAAGCGTGCCGAGCAGACGCGCTCGAGCGACGCCGAGAGCAACCGCATCATCAACCAGTTCCTCGCCGAGATGGACGGCTTCGATGGTGCCGCCGGCGTGCTGGTGCTCGGCGCCACCAACTTCCCCAACTCGCTCGACCCGGCGCTGGTGCGTGAAGGCCGTTTCGACCGTTCCATCGCCGTCGGCCTGCCCGGCCTCGATGACCGCGAAGCGCTGTTCCGCCTGTACGCCGGCAAGATCACTGCCGCGGCGGATCTGGACTTCCCGCAACTGGCACGCAACACCGTCGGCCTGACGCCGGCCGCGATCGCCTACATCGTCAACCATGCCGCCCTGCTGGCAGCCCGCGCAGGCGCCAAACAGGTCGATATGGCGCACTTCGTCGACGCGGTGGAAACCTGCCGCATCGGCGAGCAGCCGTCCGGCGTGACGCCGATGTCGCCGACCGATCGCAAGCGCATTGCCGTACACGAAGCTGGCCACGCACTGGTGGCGGCGGCACTGAATGTCGGCCGGGTGGAAAAGGTCACCATCCTGCCGCGCGGCCAGGCACTGGGCGTGACCCTGGTGACGCCGGTGGAAGACAAGCGCCTGCACATGTACTCCGAGCTGCGCAATCGCATCCAGATGCTGCTGGCCGGGCGCGGTGCCGAACAGCTGTACTTCCACGAGGTGTCCTCGGGGGCCGGACAGGATTTGCAGGAAGCCTCGAAGATCGCTCTCTCCATGGTCGGCGCGCTGGGCATGGGCCCGCGCGGCTCGCTGCTGAGCCTGCAGGCCGTGCGCGACGCGCATCTGGACAGCGATCCGCGCGAAGCGCTGGAAGCAGCCGATGAGCTGCTGCAGCAGCTCAATCAGGAGTGCCTGGCGCTGCTGCAGCGGTTGAAACCGGCGCTCGACCACATCACCGAACGCCTGCTCGCGGTGGAAACCGTGCCCGGGGAAGAGGTGCTGGCGGCCATCGAACGGTTGCCGGTGCAACATCACGAAGCCAGCGTCAGCTCGATCATCGGCCACGCGCTGAACAGCATCGACCGCGTCGCGGCCAGCGCCATGGACAGCACCGACAGCTTCGAACTGTCGCCGGTCGTATCCAGCGAGCCGGAAGACGACGGTCCGACCCGGCTCTAAGCCGGGGGCGTAACGGTCCCGGCGGGCGGCACACCCGCCGGGATCAGTGCACGGCCGGCGCCGCCTGCTGCAGGGTGGCGATGCCGGCCAGGCGCCGCGACAGTACGCCGAAGCGGCGCCGGTACTGCGCCGGCGTGAGGCCGACCTTGCGCCGGAACAGTCGACCGAAGAAGCCGGCGTCCTGATAACCGACCTCCCAGGCAATCGCCTCCACCGACAACTCACCGCTTTCCAGCAGCTGCTTGGCCTCTTCCAGGCGCAGCGTATGGATGTAATCCAGCGGCGTCAGCCCGGTGGCCAGGGCGAAGCGGCGCTGGAAGGTTCGTTCCGGCAGGCCGCTGATGCGCACCATGGCGCTCACCGGCGCCTCCTCCTCGTAGTGCTGCGCCGCCCATTCCTGACACCGCGCGATCACCGGATCGGCCAGCTGCCCAGTGCGCATCATCGCGGCGTAGGCCAGCGGACTGGTCGCGTCCCAGTCGAACAGGTTCATCCGCGCCACCTCCATCGCCTCCCGCGCACCGACGAAACGGGCAATGAGAAACAGCCCCAGCGCATGCCAGCTGCTGCCGCTGCCGGACATCACCAGGCGCTGACCGACGCCGGTACTGACCAATGCCTTGTCCGGGTGCCAGTGCACGTCCGGGTATTCGCGTCGCAAGCAATCGCAGTAGCCCCAGTGCGAAGTCCCTTCGCAGCCGGCCAAGAGCCCGGTACGCGCCAACAGCATCGCCCCGGAGCAGGCTGCGGCCAGCGTCGCCCCAGCCGCGTAGCGCTCGCACAGCCACTGCGCCTCGGGCGCATAGCGATCGTCCAGCGGCTCCCAGGGGCTGACCGCCAGGTTGCTGACGATCACCACATCGGTCGGCGGCGCATCGTCCAGACTGGTGTGAGGGTGGACCGGAATATCGTTGTAGACCCGCAGCGAGCGGCCGTCGCGGCTGACGATCAGCGGCAGGAAGGGCGACGCCACGTCGGCGCGGTGCAGCAGTTGCTGCCAGTCGCGACGGGCACCCAGCAGCAGATCGTAGAGACCGAACAGCGTCGAGGCCGTACTGTCCGGCGTCGCCAGCAGAGCGACGGTCAATGGCGGACGTTCGGCGATCTCTGAGCGGGCCATGGCGGAAATAGCCGGTTTGTTTCCAGGATGACTGGGGTCCAACGCAGACGTAACCCCGAGTATGGGCGCGTTGGCCGATGCCAACGAACCGGACTCATGGAGCATAGAACAATGAAAGACGCACACGGGTACCAACTGACCGGCTGCAACAGCGAGGCGCAGGCCCTGCTCGATCAGGCGCTCGCACAGTTCCGCTGCCTGCACGCCGACTCGCTGGCGACCACCGAAGCCACACTGCAGGCGTCGCCGGAACTGGTCATGGGCCATGTCCTGCACGCCTGGCTCTACCTGCTCGGCACCGAGGCGGCCGCGCTACCGGTGGCTCGCGCCTCGTACGAACGCGCCCTGGAGCTGCCGCACAATGATCGCGAGGGCCGTCACCTCAAGGCGCTGGGGCAACTGCTGGATGGCCGCTGGCACGCCGCCGGGCGCGTGCTGGAAGACCTCAGCATCGACTACCCCCACGACATGCTGGCGTTGCAGGCCGGGCAGCAGATCGACTTCTTCACCGGCGACGCACGCATGCTGCGCGACCGCATCGCCCGCGCCCTGCCGGACTGGTCACTGCAGCTGCCTGGCTATCACGCGCTGCTCGGCCTGTACGCGTTCGGGCTGGAAGAATGCGGCGACTATCGGCTCGCCGAACGCTATGGCCGTGAAGCGATCGCCCTGCAACCCGCCGACGCCTGGGCCCAGCACGCAGTCGCCCACGTCCTGGAGATGCAGGGACGGCGCGAGGAAGGCATCGCCTGGATGCGCGGTAATCCGGCCTGGCAGCAGGACAGCATGCTGGCGGTGCACAACTGGTGGCACCTGGCGTTGCACCACATCGAGCTCGACGATTGCGGCGCGGCCCTGGACCTGTTCGACGGCCCGGTGAATGGCCATCAGAGCACCCTGGCGCTGGAGCTGATCGACGCCAGCGCACTGCTCTGGCGGCTGCAACTGCGTGGCGTGGATGTCGGCGACCGCTGGTCCGGCGTGGCCGAGCGCTGGGCAGCGATGGCGGCGGATGGCAACTATGCGTTCAACGACTTTCACGCCGCCATGGCCTTCGCCTGCGCCGGCCGCGACGACCTGCTGGGCCTACTGCGCTCAGCCCAGCAACGGGCCTGCGCGCGGGACGACGACAACGCACGCTTCACCGGCCAGATCGGCGCTCCGGGCGTCGAGGCGGTAGTGGCGTTCGTCGAAGGCAACCAAGGGCGATGTGTGGAGCTGCTGCGCTCGATCCGCAATCAGGCGCAGCTGTTTGGCGGCAGTCATGCTCAGCGCGATCTGGTCGACCAGACGCTGATCGCCGCCGCCGAGCGCAGCGGTCAGCAACGTCTTGCGCGGGCCCTGCAGCGCGAGCGGCAACTACTCGCCGAACAACGCCGCATGCAGTGATCGGATGGCGCCCACGGGCGCCTTTCGGACGTTACGGCAGCACCACCAGGCGGTTGGGCAGCTCGTTGCGCTCATGGGTCTTCGGCACATGCTGCGCCAGCAGCGCGCCGCTGGCCTCGATGCAACCGAGAAAGCCTTCCAGCACCTGGCCCTGTTTCACCCGCTCGGTGAAACAGGCGACGATGGATTCCCAGGCGGCGTTGTCGATGCGGCTGGATATGCCGCGGTCGACGAGAATCTCCACATAACGCTCAGCTTCGGAAACGAAGATCAGGATGCCGGTATCGGCATCGGTGTGATGCAGATTGAGCTCGATAAACTGGCGCCGCGCCAGATTGCAGGCGCGCCAGCAGCGTACGGAGCGCGGGATCAGGCGGCTGGTCAGTCCCGGCATGCGAAACAGCACCGCCAGCACGATAAAGGTCGCCCACTGCACCAGCAGCAACTGCCAGGCGCCGAGCCAGCCACTGAAGAACAGCAGCGCGCCGGGTAGCAGCAGCGCGATCAGGCTGGCCCAGAGCAGCGGAATGTAGCGGTAGTCGTCTGCCTGCGCAGCCAGCACCGTTACCAGTTCGGCATCGGTATTGCGCTCGACCTGCTCGATCGCCGCGGCCACCTGTTGCAGTTCGCTTTCGCTGAGTAAGGTCATCGTTCATCCATCATTGAATTACCAGCCACCGGAAGCACCACCGCCGCCGAAGCCCCCACCGCCACCACCGAAGCCGCCACCGCCAAAACCACCACCGCCGAAGCCGCCACCACGGCCCATGCCGCCGAGCAAAGCGCCGAGCAGCAAGGCACGACGACCACCGCCGCGGCCGCCTCGCCCGCCGCCGATAACGAAGATCGCGACCAGCATGAGGAAGAAACCGAGAATCCCGAGGCCGCCGGGTTGCTCCTGCCCCAATGGCATCACCGGACGCAATTCGGCCGGCAACGGGTCGCCGCCGAGCACGGTGACAATCGCCTCCGCCCCTTCGATGATCCCGGCAGTGAAGTCACCGCGCTGGAACGCCGGCGCGATGATGCGGTTGATGATCACCGAGGACTGCGCGTCGGTGAGCCGACCTTCCAGCCCATAACCGACCTCGATGCGAATCTTGCGGTCATCGCGGGCGATGATCAGCAGCGCGCCGTTGTCCTCGTCCTTTTGGCCGATGCCCCAGGTGCGGCCGAGCTCCAGCCCGAATTCCTCGATGCTGCGCCCGCCCAGATCCGGCACCGTCACGACCACGACCTGTTCGCCCGTGGCCTGCTCGTGCCCGGCCAGCATGCTGGTCAGGCGGGCCTCGGCCTGGGTATCAAGCAGCTCGGCGCGGTCGACCACACGGCCGGTCAGCGCCGGCAGCTCGCTCTCCTGAGCGACGAGGCCAGCAGCCCAGAGCAGCAGGACCAGCAGTAGCGGGAACCTGGAGGTCATTGAAACTGCACTTGCGGCGCTTGCTCGGCGTTCTCGGCCGTGGCCTCGAAGTTCTCGCGGATCGGCATGTCGCTGTACATCACCTTGTGCCAGATGCGGCCCGGGAAGGTCCGAATCTCGGTGTTGTAGCGCTCGACCGCGGCGATGAAGTCGCGGCGTGCCACCGCAATGCGGTTCTCGGTGCCTTCAAGCTGCGACTGCAGGGCGAGGAAGTTCTGGTTTGACTTGAGATCCGGATAGCGTTCGGACACCGCCATCAACCGGCTCAGCGCTCCGGTCAGCTGATTCTGCGCCTGCTGAAACTGCTGCAGCTTCTGCGGATCATCCAGGGTGCTGGCATCGACCTGAATCGAGGTGGCCTTGGCCCGCGCTTCGACCACTGCGGTGAGGGTTTCCTGCTCCTGACGGGCGAAGCCCTTCACCGTCTCGACCAGATTGGGAATCAGGTCGGCACGCCGCTGATACTGGTTCTCGACCTGCGACCAGGCGGCCTTCACCTGCTCGTCATAGCGGGGGATGTTGTTGATACCGCAGCCGGCCAGCAGCCAGGACATGAAGACGACAACGGTCAGTTGCCAGGTGTAGCGAAAACGCTGCGTATGCATGGTGCGCTCGTCCATTCTGTTAACCAGTACGCAGATAAGAATAGCCAAGGGCCATAAGAGTTCAGGTGAAGATCAACTCCTCTGCGCTAGCTGCCCTGCCATGGCGCCCGCAGCAGTAGCCGCGCGCAACGCACCTGCAGGTGCTCATGCAGCAGCCGCACCGGCTTGCTCAGCTGCGCACGGTGCGCGCAAAGCAGGTTCAGCGGCGCGGCTTCACCGAGGCAATCGGAGAGCAGCACCTGCAGACGCCCGGCGGCGACATCATCGGCAATATCCAGCCAGGACTTGTAGGCCAGCCCGGCGCCAGCCAGCGCCCAGCGCCGTACCACATCGGCGTCATCGCTGACCCGGTCGCCGCTTACCTGCATGGTGAGCGCCCGGCGTCCTTCCTGAAAACACCAGCGGTCATGCACGCGGCCGGCGAGCATGAAGCGCAGGCAGTTGTGCCCCGCCAATTCGTCCAGCCGCTGCGGCGCGCCATGGCGCTGCAGATAGGCCGGCGAGGCGCAGAGCACCCGGCGATTGGCGGCAGCCACCGGCAGCGCCACCAGGCTGGAGTCCTCCGGCGCGCCATAGCGCAGGACGATGTCCACCGGCTGGCGAAACAGATCGGTCAGGCCGTCGCCCAGCAGCAGGCGCAGCTGCAATTGCGGATGACTCGCCTGGAATTCGTCGAGCCACGGCAGCAGCACATTGCGGCCGAAGTCGGACGGTGCCGACAGCTGCAGCACGCCGCTGATCGCCTCGCGCCCGCCAGCGAGCGCCTGGGCGCCCTCGTGCAGGCTGGCCAGTGCCGCCCGGGCATGCAGCAGATACGCCTCGCCCTCGGCGGTCAGGCGCAGGCTGCGGGTGGAGCGCACGAACAGTCGCGCACCCAGGCTCGCCTCCAGGCGCTTCAAGGCCGCGCTGGCCACTGCCGGCGACACGTCGAGCCCGCGCGCGGCCGCGGAAAGGCTGCCGCTGTCGGCCGTACGCACGAACAGCTGCAGGTCATCGATACGCAGCATTTTCAAAATCCTGTTGAAAGAGCCTCGCTTATTACCCCGTTTTTCGGCCGCGTCAAATAGCTGAGCATGCGCTTCCCGCCGAATCCATACGGAGCAACAGCATGAAAGCGGTCGCCTACTTCGAATCCCTCGCCATCGACGATCCCCGCGCCCTGCAGGACGTGGAGCTGCCCCAGCCGGTGCCCGGCCCGCGTGACCTGCTGGTGGAGGTGCGCGCCATCTCGGTCAACCCGGTGGACACCAAGGTACGCCGCAACACCCAGCCCGAGGTCGGCCAGCCGAAGGTGCTGGGCTGGGACGTGGCTGGCGTGGTCGTCGGTGTGGGCAGCGAAGTCAGCCTGTTCAAGGTCGGCGACGAGGTGTTCTACGCCGGCTCCATCGCCCGCGCCGGCGGCAACAGCGAACGCCATCTGGTGGACGAGCGGATCGTCGGGCGCAAGCCGCGGAGCCTGAGCTTCGCCGAAGCCGCCGCGCTGCCGCTGACCGCCATCACCGCCTGGGAACTGCTGTTCGAGCGCCTGCAACTGGTCGAAGGCCAGGGCGCCGGGCAGCAGTTGCTTATCGTTGGCGCTGCCGGCGGTGTCGGCTCGATCATGCTGCAGCTGGCCCGCCAGCTCACCAAGGTCAGCGTGATCGCCACCGCCTCGCGCCCGGAAACCCAGGCCTGGGCCCGCGAACTCGGCGCCCATCATGTCATCGACCATAGCCAGCCGCTGCACGCCGAGCTGCAGCGCGCCGGTTTCGCCAGCGTCAGCCATGTCGCCAGCCTGACGCAAACCGATCAGCACTTCGACCAGCTGGTCGAGGCACTGACGCCGCAGGGCCGCCTGGCGCTGATCGACGATCCAGCCCAGCCGCTGGACGTGATGAAGCTCAAGCGCAAAAGCCTGTCGCTGCACTGGGAACTGATGTTCACCCGCTCACTGTTCGAGACGCCGGATATGATCGAGCAACATCACCTGCTGCAGCGCGTCAGCCAGCTGGTTGATCTGGGCGTGCTGCGCTCTACCCTAGGCGAGCACTTCGGCACCATCAACGCGGCCAACCTGCGCCGCGCCCATGCCCTGCTGGAAAGCGGTAAGGCCAAGGGCAAGATCGTGCTGGAAGGTTTCTGAGCTAGATGACGCCGGCCGCGCGCAGGCCAGCAATCTGCTCGTCATTCATGCCCAGCAGGCGCTGCAACAGCGCCTCGCTGTGCTCGCCGAGCAGTGGCGGCGGGTTGCGGTACGCCACTGGCGAAGCAGACAGCCGCAGCGGGCTGGCCACCTGCGGCACACGGCCGGCCAGCGGGTGCGGCATCTCGACGTTCAGCCCGCGATGCTGCACCTGCGGGTCGGCGAACACCTGGGCCAGGTCGTTGATCGGCCCGCAAGGCACGCCGGCCTGCTCCAGCGCACTGACCCATTCGGCCGTGGTGCGGAACACCGTGACCTGGCGAATCAGCGGAATCAGCTCGGCGCGATGGGCGACCCGCGCGCGGTTCGTGGCGAAGCGCGGATCGGTCGCCCACTCGGGACGCCCGGCCACCTCGCAGAACTTGCGGAACTGACCGTCGTTGCCGACGGTGAGGATGATGTCGCCGTCGGCAGTGGGGAAATCCTGATAGGGCACGATGTTCGGATGGGCATTGCCCATGCGTTTGGGCGCCACGCCGGTGGCGAGGTAGTTGAGCGCCTGGTTGCCGAGGCAGGCGACCTGCACGTCGAGCAGCGCCGTATCGATATGCTGGCCTTCGCCGCTGCGTTCGCGATGTGCCAACGCGGCAAGCACGCCGACGGTGGCGTACAGGCCGGTGAGGATATCGGTCAGCGCCACACCGACCTTCACCGGCCCGGCGCCCTCCTCCGCATCGCTGCGGCCGGTCAGGCTCATCAGCCCACCGAGGCCCTGAATCATGAAGTCGTAGCCGGCGCGAGTGGCATAAGGCCCGTCCTGGCCGAAGCCGGTGATCGAGCAATAGATCAGCCGCGGGTTGAGCGCCTTCAGGCTTTCATAATCCAGCCCGTAGGCGGCCAGCCCGCCGACCTTGAAGTTCTCCAGCAGCACATCGCACTGCGCCACCAGCTCGCGGATGATGCGCTGGCCCTCGGGCCGGGTGAAGTCGACGGTCAACGACTGCTTGTTGCGGTTGGCGGTCAGGTAATACGCCGCCTCCGAGGTGTTCTCGCCGTGCTGATCCTTGAGATAGGGCGGGCCCCAATGACGGGTATCGTCGCCGGTGCCGGGGCGCTCGACCTTGATCACCTCGGCGCCGAGGTCGCCGAGGATCTGCCCGCACCAGGGTCCGGCGAGCACGCGGGACAGATCGAGAACGCGGATATGGGACAGGGCGCCGGGCATGGGCGAAACCTCGAAACTCAAGTGAACGTAGGGTGGATCGGGGCGCGTAGCTGATGCGTCACCCATCCACCGCGCGTAGCCAACGGTGGATGAAGAGAGCGTCATCCACCCTACGGCGGCGTCAGAAGAACGCCTGGATGCCGGTCTGGGCGCGGCCGAGGATCAGCGCATGCACGTCATGGGTGCCCTCGTAGGTGTTCACCACCTCCAGGTTGACCAGGTGCCGGGCCACGCCGAATTCGTCGCTGATGCCGTTGCCGCCCAGCATGTCGCGGGCCATGCGCGCGATATCCAGCGCCTTGCCACAGCTGTTGCGCTTCATGATCGAGGTGATCTCCACGGCGGCGGTGCCTTCGTCCTTCATCCGGCCGAGGCGCAGGCAGCCTTGCAGGGCCAGGGTGATCTCGGTCTGCATGTCGGCGAGCTTCTTCTGAATCAGCTGGTTGGCGGCCAGCGGACGGCCGAACTGCTGACGGTCCAGGGTGTACTGGCGTGCGGTGTGCCAGCAGAACTCGGCGGCACCCAGCGCGCCCCAGCTGATGCCGTAGCGGGCGCTGTTCAGGCAGGTGAACGGCCCCTTCAGCCCGCGCACGTCGGGGAAGGCGTTCTCTTCCGGGCAGAACACGTTGTCCATGACGATCTCGCCGGTGATCGAGGCGCGCAGGCCGACCTTGCCGTGGATCGTCGGGGCGGACAGCCCTTCCCAGCCCTTCTCCAGCACGAAGCCGCGGATCTCGCCGGCGTCGTCCTTGGCCCAGACCACGAATACATCGGCGATCGGGCTGTTGGTGATCCACATCTTGCTGCCGGACAGGCGATAGCCGCCGTCGACCTTCTTCGCCCGGGTGACCATGCTGCCCGGGTCGGAACCGTGGTTCGGTTCGGTGAGGCCGAAGCAGCCGATATATTCGCCGCTGGCGAGCTTGGGCAGGTACTTCTGTCGGGTCGCCTCGTTGCCGAACTCATAAATCGGCACCATCACCAGCGAGGACTGCACACTCATCATCGAGCGGTAGCCCGAATCGATGCGCTCGACCTCGCGGGCGATCAGGCCGTAGCACACGTAGTTGAGCCCGCTGCCGCCGTAAGCTTCGGGAATGGTCGCACCGAGCAGGCCGGTTTCGCCCATCTCGCGGAAGATCGCCGGATCGGTCTGTTCATGGCGGAAGGCTTCCAGCACCCGCGGCGCCAGCTTGTCGGCGGCGAACTGCGCGGCGCTGCCCTGCACCATGCGCTCTTCTTCAGTCAGCTGCTGATCGAGCAGCAGCGGGTCGATCCAGTTGAAGCTTGCTTTGCCGGCCATTCGGGAGGCTCCTCTTGTTGTCTTCGGCACCGCGGTCACGCGGGCGGGATAAGCTGATCCTAGGCGCAGCGACGGTGCGTCGCAAACGAGGATTTCGCACCAAACTGTGCGCTTTGATCACTTCGAGATAAGCTCTCGGCTGATTGTCAGGCTTATCCCGTGAGGTCTTTGCATAATGCGCCGCAAGATTCCCAGCACCGCCGCGCTGATCGCCTTCGAGGCCGCCGCCCGCCATGAGAGCTTCACCCGCGCGGCCGACGAGCTGGCACTGACCCAGAGCGCGATCTGCCGGCAGATCGGCGGGCTGGAGGAGTTTCTCGGCCTGGCGCTGTTCCGCCGTTCGCGGCGCGGCGTAAAGCTGACCGCGGCCGGCCAGTCCTACGCCCGCCGCATCGCCACGCAGCTGGACGCGGTGGAGCGCGATACGCTGTCGGTAATGGGCCAGCAGGGCGCGATGAGCCTGGAGCTTGCGGTGGTGCCGACCTTCGGCACCCAATGGCTGGTGCCGCGCCTCAGGCATTTCCAGGCACTGCATCCGGAAATCACGGTGAACCTGACCAACCGCACCCGGCCCTTTCTCTTCGCCGATACCGAGTTCGATGCCGCCATCTACTTCGGCGACGCCGACTGGTCCGGTACCGAGGCGCACTATCTGATGCCCGAGGACCTGCAGCCCGTCTGCAGCCCCGCCTTGCTGCACGACGGTCAGCCGTTTACCGCGCAGACGCTGGCGGACATGCCGCTGCTGCAGCAGACCACCCGACCCTATGCCTGGCGGCAGTGGTTCGACTCGTTGGGGCTGAAAGTCGCCCGCGACATGACCGGTCCGCGGCTGGAGCTGTTCTCCATGCTGGCGCAGGCGGCCGAGCATGGCATGGGTGTAGCGCTGATCCCGCCGTTCCTGATCCAGCGGGAACTGGCCGAGGGGCGGCTGGTGCTGGCGCATCCGCACGCCTACCGCAGCGAGACGCGGGCGTACTACCTGATGATTCCGGAGCGCAAGGTGGAGTCGGCGGGGCTGGTGGCGTTTCGGGATTGGTTGAAGGAGGAGGCGAGGGTTTGGCGGGAGGGGGCGTAGGGCCGGGTAGGGATGCCCAGCCGTAGGGTGGAAAACCGCGCAGCGTTTTCCACCACAGGTGGCGTGCAGGTTTGGGTCTGACGAGCCAGGTGCCAGGACATCCAGAAATGAGCGCGCCGAATCGCGGGCTCAGGGCGAAACTACTTCTTCTTTTTCGGCTTCAGGTATTTGGTCAGCCCCTGAAACCACATCACCAGCGCCGGATTCCCCTGGATCTGGATGTCCTTGTTCTGAATCCCCTGCATGAACGCCAGCTGCTTGTTCTTCGCCGTCATGGTGGCGAAACCATAGGCGGCATCCTTGAAGCCAAGCGAGAACGCCGGTTCGCTCGCCGGGCCGCGCTTGCTGGTGACGCGCTGGTTCTGCACGACGAAGTGCCGGGCGACCTTGCCGTCCAGGGTACGCAGCTGAAAGGTCAGATCCTTGTCTCCCAGCTGCTGCTGGAACTCGGGATTGGTGCGGCTGGCCTTGGCCATCAGGCGGCCAAGCATCCAAAGCAGAAAACGGAATTTCATGGTGAGGTCCCGACCGGTACGAGAAAAGGCCGCATTGTAGTGGCTTGGTCGGCTGGGGAAAGGATGGGTACGAATGGGTCCGAGGCGGACCGGGCAGTCAGGTTGACCCGGAGCCCGCTGGCTCCGGGTTGGCGCAGCGTCAGTTGACCGCGTCTTTGAGCATCTTGCCCGGCTTGAAGGCAACGGTGTTGCTGGCCTTGATGGTCACCGGTTGCCCGGTTTGCGGGTTTTTCCCGGTGCGGGCGCCGCGGTGGCGCTGAACGAAGGTGCCGAAACCAACCAGGGTCACGCTGTCCTTGCGGTTCAGCGCGTTGGTGATTTCATCCAGCACGGCGTTGAGTACCCGATTGGCCTGATCCTTGGACAGGTCAGCCTTCTCGGCAATGGCTGCGGCGAGTTCCGGTTTACGCATGGGAAGCCTCTGAGACGTTTTTGTTGTTGTGTCCGTACTGTTCACAAGAACAGCGCTAAAGGCGCTGCAACAGCTCTAGGCTGGGGCAGACTCATGGAGAATGGCACGGCGCTAGCACCTGCGCCAGTCCCTCCGGACGCCCCGCAGGCTCAGCTGGGGGACTTTAACGACAGAATTTGCGGTAGTTCCGCCAGCACCGGCGGCAGCTGCTTGTTCAGCGCCAGACGCTCCTGTACCGCCGCGCCGGTCAGGGCATAGCCGAGCAGCTGCCCAGAAGTACCGAGATAGAGCGCTTTGACATCATTACCCTGGGCTTCGACAGTCCAGTTGCCGGCACTCCCAACCGCAGGCAGGGAAACCACTACCGGGCATGCCGGGGTCTTCACTGTGACCGGCATGGGGCCGTAACTGACAAAGGTAGGATTGCCAAACAGCGTTTTAGCCAGGGCCCGCGCCCCAGCCATCAGCGGCATCACGTAGAGCAGGTTCAGCCCTTCGACTTCGGCGCAGTCGCCGACGGCATAGACGTGTTCCGCCGAGGTTTGCAGCAGGCGATCGACGACGATGCCGCGCTTGACCTCGAGCCCCGCCTCGGCAGCCAACTCGGTGCGCGGGCGCAGACCGACGGCACTGACCACCAGATCGCAGCTCCGCTGCGAGCCGTCGGACAGGGTCGCCTGCAGACCGTCGGTGCTGCGCTGCAGGCGCTCCAGCGTGGCCCCGAGGTGAAAGCGTGCGCCGATGCCCTCCAGGCCGTTGCGAACCGCCTCGGCGGCCTGTAGCGGCAGCAGACCGGGCATGACCTGCTCGCTGGGGGCGACCAGATCGACCTCGTGGCCACCGAGCAGCAGGTCGTTGGCAAATTCACAGCCGATCAGCCCGGCACCGAGGATCAGCACCCGACGCTTGCCGGCGACGGCGTCGCGGAAGCGGCCGTAATCGTGCAGGTCGTTGATCGGAAAAACAGCGTCGGCAGCATCGCCCGCAACCGGCACCTGAATCGTCTGCGCACCCCAGGCCAGTACCAGGTCGCGGTAGGGCACCGGCTCGTTGCCAATCCACACGCGCCGATTCGCCGGATCGAGACGGGTGACGCGGGTATGGATGCGAATCTCGGCATTCAGCTGTTCGGCCATGGCGCCGGCGGTGGCCATGCCCAGGTTTTCCGCATTCTTGTTGGCGGCGAAGCCGGTGGAAAGCAGCGGTTTGGAGTAGGAGCGCCCATCATCGGCGGTAATCAGCAACAACGGCGTCTGGGTGTCCAGCTTGCGGAATTCCCGGGCCAGGTTATAGCCGGCCAGGCCGGTGCCGATGATGACTACAGGTGCGCTCACGATCTTGTCCTCCAGAGAAGCGTTGCGAAAGAGATCAGCCGATGGCGATCATTTCGAAGTCCATCTTGCCGACGCCGCAGTCCGGGCACATCCAGTCTTCCGGCACATCTTCCCATGCCGTCCCAGGCGCGATGCCCTCGTCCGGTACGCCCAGCGCTTCGTCATAGATATAGCCGCACACCACACATTGCCATTTCTTCATCGCTAACCTCGATGTTCCGTCGACTGCGACGCACGCTATACCAGAACGGCGCGTCGCACCAAACCCACAAATGAAAACGGGCGGCCTAGGCCGCCCGTCACGCTACCGTCAGGCTTAGCCTGCGGCAGCCACCAGCGGATCGCTGATGCCCAGCACGTAAAACCCGATCAGGCCGATGGCGCCGGCCAGGATGAGGTAATACAGCGTCGGCAGCATGGTCTTGCGCAGGGTGATCCCTTCGCGACCAAGCAGGCCTACCGTGGCCGAAGCCGCCACTACGTTGTGAATGGCGATCATGTTGCCCGCCGCCGCACCCACCGACTGCAGCGCCACCATCAGCGCACCGGACAGGCCGAGCAGGCCTGCGGTGTTGAACTGGAACTGCGACAGCATCAGGTTGGACACCGTGTTGGAACCGGCGATGAACGCGCCCAGCGCCCCGACCGCCGGCGCGAAGAACGGATAAACCGAGCCCACGCTGTTAGCGACGAGCTGCGCCATGGCCACCGGCATGGACACCAGGTCGGAGCCATTAACGCCCGAGTTGATCAGGATCCGCACCATCGGAATGGTGAAGATCAGCACGAAGCCCGCGCCGAGCAGGGTCTTGCTCGATTCGGAAATCGCCGCGCCCAGCTCGCTGGCCTTCATCCGATGCAGGAAGAAGGTGATCAGCACCACCATGCAGAGAATCCCGCCCGGCAGGTACAGCGGCTCCAGCGTACCGGAAACGCCCGTTTCGCCGAGGATGTCCTTCCAGCCGAAGCTGAGCGACATCAGCAGCGCCTTGAAGTCCGGGAAGACCCGCGAGGCGACCAGCAAACCAGCCAGCAGCAAGTAAGGAGCCCAAGCCATCGGCACGGAGATCGGCGTCTTGCCGGCTACGTCCTCGATCTTCATCTCGATCTTGCCCATCCACTCGGACGGCCATTCCTTCGCCGGCGCGAAATCCCAGGTGTCCTTCGGCAGCAGGAAGCCGGCCTTGGCCGCCGGTACGACAATGGCCAGACCAACCAGCGCACCGATCATCGACGGGAATTCCGGACCGAGGAACACACCGGCCGCAGCATACGGAATGACGAAGGCGAGACCGGTAAAGACCGCGAACGGCGCGACTGCCAGACCTTCGGTCCAGGATTTGTTGCGACCGAAGTAGCGGGTCATGATGCTGACCATGATCAGCGGCATGAGAATCCCGCACAGCGCATGGATGATCGCGACGCGCGAGAAGATCAAGTGGAAGAACACCTCCCAGTTACTGCCCACCGCAGCCAGCTGCTCGCTGATGCCAGTCTTGTCCAGACCCGCACCGACACCGACCAGAATCGGCGTGCCCACCGCACCGAAGGACACCGGCGTGGACTGCACCATCATCCCCATGACCACCGCCGCCAGCGCCGGGAAGCCCAGCGCGACCATCAGCGGTGCCGCCACCGCCGCCGGTGTGCCGAAGCCCGACGCCCCCTCGATGAAGCAACCGAACAGCCAGGCGACGATCAGCACCTGAACGCGACGGTCAGGACTGACATTGGAGAAGCCACGCCGAATCGAACTGATCCCCCCGGAATGTTTCAGCGTGTTGAGCAGCAGAATCGCACCGAAGATGATCCAGAGGATCGCCGCGGTGAGGATCAGGCCCTGCAAGGTGGAAGCGATGACCCGGTTGAGGGTCATGTCCCAGGCCAGCAGGCCGATCAGCGCAGTGAGGACGAAAACCAGCGGCATGGCGTACTTGGCCGGCCAGCGAAAGCCGATCAGCAGCACACCCGCCAGCACCAGCGGCACGAAGGCCAGGATGGACAGTAGTGTTTGACTCATTTGTTGGGTCCCTGCGTTTTTTGTTGTGAACCGCTTCTATTGTGTCCGGGCACGCCCGGTGCTTCGCATGAAACGCCCCCACGCGGTGCGCTTCCCGACGGCCCGGCCGAAACCGTGCCGCTCATGCTCGAAAGCCCCGGACGCCAACTCGACGCCTGGGGCTGCTGTCCTGCACCGCGTGCGCCGAGCTTCCGGCAGCACGCAGTTCCCGGCCCTGTCAGGCCTGGCTGGCCTTGTAGCGCTGACGCCAGGCATGCAGCAGCGGCTCGGTGTAGCCCGCCGGCTGCTCGCGGCCCTTGAACACCAGATCCGACGCCGCCTGGAAGGCGATCGACTGAGTGTAGTCGCTGGACATGGCGCGATAGAGCGGATCGCCAGCGTTCTGCTGGTCGACCACCTTGGCCATGCGCTGCAGGGTTTCCTGCACCTGCTCGCGGCTGACCACACCGTGGTGCAGCCAGTTGGCAATGTGCTGGCTGGAGATACGCAGGGTGGCGCGGTCTTCCATCAGGCCGACGTTGTGGATGTCCGGTACCTTGGAGCAGCCGACGCCCTGCTCGACCCAGCGCACCACGTAGCCGAGGATGCCCTGGCAGTTGTTGTCCAGCTCCTGCTGCTTCTCTTCGGCGCTCCACTTGTCTTCGGCGACCACCGGGATGCTCAGCAGGTCGTTGAGCAGCTGATCGCGCTCGGCCGCCAGGTCGATCTTCTCCAGCTCGCTCTGCACGGCCTGCACGTTCACCTGGTGGTAGTGCAGCGCGTGCAGGGTGGCGCCGGTCGGCGACGGCACCCAGGCGGTGTTGGCGCCGGATTTCGGATGGCCGATCTTCTGCTCGAGCATGGCTGCCATCAGGTCCGGCATGGCCCACATGCCCTTGCCGATCTGCGCCTTGCCGCGCAGGCCGCAGGCCAGGCCGACCAGCACGTTGTTGCGCTCGTAGGACTGGATCCACGGGGTGGACTTCATGTCACCCTTGCGCAGCACCGGGCCGGCTTCCATGCAGGTGTGCATCTCGTCGCCGGTACGGTCGAGGAAGCCGGTGTTGATGAAGGCCACGCGGTGCTTGGCCGCAGCGATGCAGGCCTTGAGGTTGGCGCTGGTGCGGCGCTCCTCGTCCATGATGCCCATCTTCAGGGTGTAGCGCGGCACACCGATCAGCTCCTCGACGCGACCGAACAGCTCATCGGCGAAGGCGACTTCCTTCGGTCCGTGCATCTTCGGCTTGACGATGTAGACGCTGCCGGTGCGCGAGTTGCCCTTGCGCTGGAGGTCGTGCTTGGCGATCAGGCTGGTGAACACACCGTCCATGATGCCTTCCGGAATCTCGCGGCCGTCTTCCAGCAGGATCGCCGGGTTGGTCATCAGGTGACCGACGTTGCGGATGAACAGCAGCGAACGACCATGCAGCTTCAGCTCGCCGCCGTTGGGTGCGCTGTATTCGCGGTCCGGGTTCAGGCGGCGGACGAAGCTCGAGCTGCCCTTGGCGACTTCCTCGCTGAGGGTGCCCTGCACGATGCCCAGCCAGTTGCGGTAGGCCAGCACCTTGTCATCGGCATCCACCGCAGCAACCGAGTCTTCGCAGTCGAGGATGGTGGAAACCGCGGACTCGACCAGCAGGTCCTTAACGCCAGCAGCATCGGTCTGGCCGATCGGGCTGTTCGGATCGATCTGGATCTCGACGTGCAGGCCGTTGTTCTTCAGCAGCACGGCCTTCGGCTCGACCGCTTCACCCTGGAAGCCGACGAATTTTTCCGGCTGCGCCAGCCCGGTGACGCTGCCGTTCTCCAGGGTGACCTTCAGCTGGCCATCCTGCACGCGATAGGCGGTGGCGTCGGCGTGGCTGCCTTCGGCCAGCGGCGCGGCCTGATCGAGGAAATTGCGCGCGTAGGCGATGACCTTGGCGCCACGGACTTCGTTGTAGCCCGGGCCCTTCTGCGCGCCGCCCTCTTCGGAGATGGCGTCGGTGCCGTAGAGCGCGTCGTACAGCGAGCCCCAGCGGGCGTTCGCGGCGTTCAGCGCATAACGCGCGTTCATGATCGGCACCACCAGCTGCGGGCCGGCCTGGGTGGCGATCTCGCTGTCGACGTTGGCGGTTTCGATCTTCACCTCGCCGGGCACCGGCAGCAGGTAGCCGATGGATTCGAGGAAGGCGCGGTAGGCGGCCATGTCCTTGATCGGACCGGGATTGGCTTTGTGCCATGTGTCCAGCTCGACCTGCATGCGGTCGCGCTCGGCGAGCAGTTCACGGTTCTTCGGCGCCAGGTCATGGACCAGGGCGTCCAGGCCCTGCCAGAAGGCGGCGGCTTCGATACCGCTGCCCGGCAGGACTTCGTCTTCGATGAAACGCTGCAGATTGGCCGCGACTTGCAGGCGGCCCAGGGTTACGCGCTCAGTCATCTGTCGTTCTCCTTGTCTGTTCAGTTGGCCAGGGCGGCAACGCCGGCCTTGGCGATCTGGGCGTCCTGCGCGGCGGTCACGCCGGAGACGCCAACCGAACCGATGACCTGACCGTCAACCACTACCGGCACGCCGCCTTCCAGCGAGCAGACCACCGGCGCGGAGAGGAAGGCGCTGCGGCCGCCGTTGACCATGTCTTCGTAACCCTTGGTTTCACGACGGCCGAGGGCCGAGCTGCGGGCCTTCTCGGTGGCGATGTAGGAGGCGATCGGCGCGCAGCCGTCCAGACGCTCCAGCGCCAGCGGATGGCCGCCGTCGTCGGCGACGACGATGGTCACGGCCCAGCCATTAGCCTGCGCTTCGGCGCGAGCAGCGGCGAGGATGGTGGCGACTTCGGTCTGGCTCAGTACGGCTTTGCTTTTCATCTCGATTCTCCTGTCTTCGTATTTCGGTTGTTCGCTGGCCGCCCTGACTGGGCGACCGAACCATGAGGCGTTGCTACTGCATCGATTCCTCGACCACTTCGATCCAGTGCTTGACCGGCGTGCGGCCGGCGCCGTCGAGGTGAGTCTGGCAGCCGATGTTGGCGGTGACGATCACTTCCGGCTTGCCGCTCTCCAGCGCGTTGAGCTTGTTGTCGCGCAGCTGGTGGGAAATCTCCGGCTGGGTGATCGAATAGCTGCCGGCCGAGCCACAGCACAGGTGCGCATCTGGCACCGCGGTGAGCTGGTAGCCCAGGCGGGTGAGCACGTCTTCGACCGCGCCGCCGAGCTTCTGTGCGTGCTGCAGGGTGCACGGGCAATGGAAGGCCATGCGCTTGTCGGCGCGCACATTGAGCTTTTCCAGCTCGGCGCTGCGCAGCACTTCGACCAGATCCTTGGCCAGCTCGCTGACCCGCGCGGCCTTGGCGGCGTAGGCCGGGTCATCCTTGAGCAGATGACCGTATTCCTTGACGAAGGCACCGCAGCCGCTGGCGGTCTGCACGATGGCTTCGGCACCGGCTTCGATGGCCGGCCACCAGGCGTCGATGTTGCGCCGTGCGCGGTCCAGGCCGGCATCCTGCGCGTTGAGGTGGTAATCCACCGCGCCGCAGCAGCCGGCTTCGCGCGCCGGACTGACGCTGATGCCCAGGCGGTCGAGCACGCGCGCGGCGGCGGCGTTGGTGCTCGGCGACAGGCTCGGCTGCACGCAGCCTTCGAGTATCAGCACGCGACGGCTGTGCATGACCTGCGGGCGCGGCTTGGCCGGGCGGATCTCGCGCGGCAGGTGGTCCTTCAACGAGGCCGGCATCAGCGGCTTCAGCGCATTGCCGGCGCCCAGCAGTGCCTTGAACAGGCCCGGACGCGGGATCACCGTGCGCAGGCCGCCGCGCACGACGCGCTCGCCCAACGGGCGCTGCACCTGCTGCTCGATGAAGTCGCGGCCGATGTCCAGCAGGTTGTGGTACTTCACCCCGGACGGACAGGTGGTTTCGCAGTTGCGGCAGGTCAGGCAGCGGTCCAGGTGCAGCTGGGTGCTTTCGGTCACCTCGCCGCCTTCGAACATCTGCTTCATCAGGTAGATGCGCCCGCGCGGGCCGTCCAGCTCGTCGCCGAGCAGCTGGTAGGTCGGGCAGGTGGCATTGCAGAAGCCGCAATGCACGCAGGAGCGCAGGATGCTTTCAGCTTCTTCGGCGCGCGGCAGCTTTTTCGCCGCTTCGCTCAGATTGGTTTGCATACGTCGTCAGACCTCGGAATACATGCGGCCGGGGTTGAAGATCCCCTGCGGGTCCAGCGCGGCCTTGAGCTGGCGGTGATAACGCAGCAGCGGTGCGGCCAGCGGCTGGAACGGATTGGTTGTGGCGCCTGCGGTAAAGCAGGTGGCGTGGCCGCCGACCTCAATGGCGATACCGCGGATGGTCACCGCGTCGGCGTCGGACTTCAGCCAGCGCTGGGCACCGGCCCAGTCCACCAGCTGATCGCCCGGCAGACCCAGCGCCGGCGTGTTGTTCGGCAGCGACAGGCGCCACAGCGGGCGCGGATCGGCAAAGAACGCCAGGCGCTGTTCGCGCAGGTCGTTCCAGTAGCCGGGGTCGAGATCCTCGCCACCGATACGCTCGCGGGCCGCACCAACAGAGCCTTCGCCGCCTTCCAGACGCAGGTGCAGCGCCTGGCCGTCATGGCTAGCGGCGCTGATCGGGATCGGCTGCTGGCCCCACTCGGCAAGCTTCAGCAGTGCACGTTCGAGATCGATCTCCAGGCGTAGGCTGGTGCACAGGCGCGGCTTGGGCAGAACTTTGAGCGAGACTTCGGTGAGTACGCCGAGGCAACCGAAGCTGCCGGCCATCAGGCGCGACAGATCGTAGCCGGCAACGTTCTTCATCACCTCGCCACCAAAACGCAGGTGCTTGCCCTGGCCGGTGATGACCCGCGAGCCGAGCACAAAATCGCGCACCGAACCGCTCCACGGACGACGCGGGCCGGACAGCCCGGCAGCGATCATGCCGCCGACGGTGGCGCCCTCGCCGAAGTGTGGCGGCTCGCAAGGCAGCATCTGCCCAGCTTCATCCAGCGCGGTTTCCAGCTCCGTCAGCGGCGTGCCGGCGCGAACGGTGACCACCAGTTCGGTAGGGTCATAGCTGACGATGCCGCGGTGCTCGCGGGTATCGAGCAGTACACCGTCGGCCTGCAGCCCGAGAAAGCTCTTGCTGCCGCTGCCCTGGATGCGCAGCGGCGTGTTGGCGGCGAGCGCCTGGTTGACCTGGTCCAGCAACTGCGCGCTGGCGTCGTTGGCGATTACGGACATCAGAAACGCTCCAGTTCGGGGAAAGGCAGCTGGCCGTTATGGATGTGCATGCGGCCGAATTCGGCGCAGCGATGCAGGGTCGGGATGTTCTTGCCCGGGTTGAGCAGGCCGCTCGGGTCAAAGGCCGCCTTGACCGCGTGGAACAGCGTCAGCTCGTCGGCATTGAACTGCGAGCACATCTGATTGATCTTCTCGCGGCCGACGCCGTGTTCGCCGGTAATGCTGCCGCCCACCTTCACGCAGAGTTCGAGGATCTTGCCGCCCAGGTCTTCGGCGCGCTCCAGCTCACCGGGCTGGTTGGCATCGAAGAGGATCAGCGGGTGCATGTTGCCGTCGCCGGCATGGAACACGTTCGCCACGCGCAGGCCGAACTGCTCGGAGAGGTCGGAAATGCCCTTGAGCACACCCGGCAGCTCGCGCCGCGGAATGGTGCCGTCCATGCAGTAGTAGTCCGGCGAGATGCGCCCGACCGCCGGGAAGGCGTTCTTGCGCCCGGCCCAGAAACGCACGCGCTCGGCTTCGTCCTTGGCCAGGCGCACTTCGGTGGCACCGGCCAGCTTCAACACTTCGCTGACTCGCGCACAGTCGTCATGCACATCAGCTTCGACGCCGTCGAGTTCGCAGAGCAGGATCGCCTCGGCATCCACCGGATAACCGGCGTGGATGAAGTCTTCGGCAGCGCGGATCGACAGGTTGTCCATCATTTCCAGGCCACCGGGGATGATGCCGGCGGCGATGATGTCGCCCACCGCACGACCGGCCTTCTCCACCGAGTCGAAGGCAGCGAGCAGCACCTTGGCCACCTGCGGCTTGGGCAGCAGCTTGACCGTCACCTCGGTGACGATGCCGAGCATGCCTTCGGAGCCGGTGAACAGCGCCAGCAGGTCGAAGCCCGGCGAATCCAGTGCGTCGGAGCCGAGCGTCATGCGCTCGCCTTCGACGGTGAGGATGTCCACCTTGAGCAGGTTGTGCACGGTCAGGCCGTACTTCAGGCAGTGCACGCCGCCGGCATTCTCGGCGACGTTACCGCCGATGGAGCAGGCGATCTGCGACGAAGGGTCCGGCGCGTAGTACAGCTCATAGGGTGCGGCAGCCTGGGAGATCGCCAGGTTACGCACGCCGGGCTGGACGCGGGCGAAGCGGCCGGCCGGATCGACTTCGAGAATCTTGTTGAAGCGCGCCATGACCAGCAGGATGCCCTGCTCGAGCGGCAGCGCACCGCCGGACAGACCGGTGCCGGCACCGCGGGCGACCACTGGAACGCCGCGCTGATGACAGAGCTTGAGCAGCGTCTCGACCTGCTCGATACGCTCGGGCAGCACGACCAGCAGCGGCGTGGTGCGATAGGCGGATAGCCCGTCGCACTCGTAGGGCTTGAGGTCTTCGCTGCGATGGAGGATGTCCAGGTCAGGCAGCTGTGCCTGCAGTTCGGCCAGCAGGGCAGCCTTGTCGACCTTGGGCAACGCACCATCGACGCGTTCGTCGTAGAGAATGTTCATGGCAGGTTCCAGTTCTCGTGGGGCCACAGCCAGCGCGCACGGCTGCGGTGGAATGACGCATCTTTAACGTCGAAGGTGGGCGCCCGTCCATGCCCCAGACAACTGGTCCTACCAGTTTTTTGTAGTCAGCCGATGAAAGGCACTACCAAACGGCCTTCCAAGCGGCGCTGTTTCTGCTATCCAGCCATTCAGGGTAAACTCGCCTCAAACTGGTCCTACCAGTGGAGAACGAAGGACATGCAGAACGAAAAGCACAATGACCGTCGTCAAGTCGCCGATGTCGTCGCCGAACGCATCGAACGGCTGATCGTCGACGGCGTATTGAAAGTCGGCCAGGCGCTGCCATCGGAGCGCCGCCTGTGCGAGAAGCTCGGCATTTCCCGCTCGGCGTTGCGTGAGGGTCTGCGCGTATTGCGCGGGCGCCGCATCATCGAGACCTCTCAGGGCCGTGGCTCCTTCGTTGCCGAACTGTCCGGCAACCATGACGCCAGCCCACTGATGCACCTGTTCAACTCGCAACCGCGCACGCTCTATGACCTGCTGGAGGTGCGTGCGCTGCTGGAAAGCGAATCGGCGCGGCTGGCGGCCTTGCGCGGCACCGACGCGGATTTCGTGCTGCTACGTCGCCGCTACGAGGAAATGCTCGCCGCCCACGCCAGCGAAGAGGGTGCCGACCCTCGCGAACATGCCCGCCTCGATCATGCCTTCCACCTGGCCATCTGCGAGGCCTCGCACAACCCGGTGCTGGTGCACACCTTGCAGTCGCTGACCGACCTGATGCTGAGCACCGTGTTCGCCTCGGTGAACAACCTCTACCACCGCCCGGCGCAGAAGCGCCAGATCGACCGCCAGCACTCGCGGCTTTACCACGCGGTAATCGAGCGCCTGCCCGAACAGGCCCAGCGCGCGGCGCGCGACCATATCCACGGCATTCGCGACAATCTCAAGGAGATCGAGCAGGAAGAGCAGCGCCTGGTGCGTGCCACCATGCGCCTGGAAGGCTGGACCTGATCATTCTGTAGCGCCGCCGGCGCGACCCTACAGCCGCCGCAGGCGCCGCGTTGTCGCCTGCGTCCTGCAGCAGCCGGGACGCATGCTAGACTCGCCGCTCTTTCCGCTATGCCCGAACGCGCCGTGTCCGAATTCCTTGACTGGCTAACTGCCGACCGCCTGCCCTCCCCCCTCGATCCCGCCCTGCATGACTGGCTCTACGTCGACAAAGGCTCGCTGACCCGCCGTCTGACGGAGCTGGCCGATGGCGCGTTCAGCGTGAAGCCGCTGCACGAAGCCTGGCAGCCCCTGCGCGCCGACGAGTGTGCCGCGCTCGGCGTGCCGGCAGAGAGTGAAGGCTGGGTGCGCGAGGTGTATCTGTGCGGCCACGGCCAGCCCTGGGTGTTCGCCCGCAGCGTCGCGGCGCGCGCGCAACTGGAAGAATCCGGCCTCGATCTGCAACGCCTGGGCAATCGTTCTTTGGGCGAGCTGCTGTTCAGCGATCCGGCCTTTGCCCGCGGCACGCTTGAGGCCTGTCATTACCCCGCGCGCGGGCTACCGGATGCGTGCCGTGTCGACGGCCTCTGGGCGCGGCGCTCGTGCTTCCGCCAGAATCGACTCGGCGTGCTGGTCGCCGAAGTATTCCTCCCCGAACTGTGGCAGGCCGCCGCCGTCACGCCCTGAGCGCGCAGCTCTGCACGTCCCCTTCCGCCAAGGAGAGCCGCTGATGTATCTGAAACTGCTGCAATCGTGCAATCGCCTGCACCCGCGCGCCTGGGACTTCATCCAGCTGATGCGCCTGGACAAGCCGATCGGCACCTACCTGCTGCTGTGGCCGACGCTGTGGGCACTGTGGATCGCCGCCGAAGGCGTGCCCAGCGCGAAGAACCTGTTCATCTTCATCGCCGGCGTGATCCTGATGCGTGCCGCCGGCTGCGTGGTCAACGATTTCGCCGACCGCAACTTCGACGGCCACGTGCAGCGCACCCAGGCACGTCCGATGGCTGCTGGGCGGGTCAGCTCGCGCGAGGCCTGGACGCTGTTCGCCGTGCTGGTGGGCCTGAGCTTCGGCCTAGTACTGCTGACCAACGCGACAACCGTCTACCTGTCCTTCGGCGCTCTGGCGCTGGCGGCCTGCTACCCGTTCATGAAGCGCTACACCTTCTACCCGCAGGTGGTGCTCGGTGCGGCGTTCTCCTGGGGCATGCCGATGGCCTTCACCGCCGAAACCGGCAGTCTGCCACCGGAAGCCTGGCTGCTGTTCATCGCCAACCTGCTGTGGACGGTGGCCTACGACACCTACTACGCCATGGCCGACCGCGACGACGACCTGAAGATCGGCATCAAGTCCACCGCGATCCTCTTCGGCGAAGCGGACCGCGTCATCATTGTCACCCTGCAGGGCCTTGCGCTGTTCTGCCTGCTGCTCGCTGGCGTGCGTTTCGAACTCGGCCAGTGGTTTCACCTCGGCCTGGTGGTCGCCGCCAGCTGCTTCGCCTGGGAGTTCTGGAAGACCCAGTCGCGCAAACCACAGATCTGCTTCAAGGCCTTCCTGCACAACCACTGGGCAGGGCTGGCTATCCTCGCGGGCGTCGTGCTGGATTACGCCACCAAGGCTTAAGCCCAGGCGCGCCGAGCTAGAGCGCCGGAGCACGACAGCCGGCTGCCGTCTGCCTGTCACATGGCTGCAATAATTCCGTTATCTAATGCCGGACGACAAGAACAGACCCGAGGCTTGACCATGAACGGCAAGAGCATACTGATCGTCGATGACGAGGCGCCGATCCGGGAGATGATCGTCGTCGCCCTGGAAATGGCCGGCTATGACTGTCTCGAAGCAGAGAACACCCAGCAGGCCCACGCGCTGATCATCGACCGCAAGCCGGACCTGATCCTGCTCGACTGGATGCTGCCCGGCACCTCCGGCATCGAACTGGCCCGCCGCCTCAAACGCGACGAGCTGACCGCCGACACGCCGATCATCATGCTCACCGCCAAGGGTGAAGAGGACAACAAGATCCAGGGCCTGGAAGTCGGCGCCGACGACTACATCACCAAACCGTTCTCGCCGCGCGAGCTGGTGGCCCGCCTGAAGGCCGTGCTGCGCCGCGCGACGCCGGTGGACAGCGAATCGCCGATCGAGATCGGTGGCCTGCTGCTCGACCCGGTCAGCCACCGCGTCACCATCGATGGCAAGCCGGCCGAGATGGGCCCCACCGAATACCGCCTGCTGCAGTTCTTCATGACCCACCAGGAGCGCGCCTATACCCGCAGCCAGCTGCTCGATCAGGTCTGGGGCGGCAATGTCTATGTCGAGGAGCGCACTGTCGATGTGCATATCCGTCGGCTGCGCAAAGCGCTCGGTGAGGCCTACGAGAACCTGGTGCAGACGGTACGCGGCACCGGTTATCGTTTCTCCAGCAAAAGCTGAGCGCGCCGGGTGAGCATGCGTCCCGGCGTCTTCCATCCCATCATCGCCACCTCTCTGGAGTGCATCGGTTGAATCAGGACTGGCAAGGAGCCCTCATTCGTCGTCTGCTGCTCCTGCTCGGCGGCTGCCTGCTGCTGGGGCTGATCACCGGCGAGTACGCCTGGATACTGGTGATCGGTCTGAGCGGCTATCTGATCTGGACCCTGCGCCAGCTGCTGCGTCTGCAACGCTGGCTGCACCGTGCCGATCCCGACGAGCCGCCGCCGGACTCGGCCGGAATCTGGGGCGATGTGTTCGACAATCTCTACCAGATGCAGCGTCGCGACCTGCGCCTGCGGGGCGAGCTGCAGGGCATCATCGATCGTGCCCAGGGCTCTACCGCCGCACTCAAGGACGCGGTGATCATGCTCGACAGCGACGGCAACCTGGAATGGTGGAACCCCGCCGCCAACCGCCTGCTGGGGCTGAAGAAGCCGCAGGACGCCGGCCACCCCATCGGCAATCTGGTGCGCCATCCGGCCTTCAAGGAGTACTTCGACAAAGGCAACTACGACCAGCCGCTGGAGCTGGCCTCGCCGGTCGACGATCGCCTGCGCCTGCAGTTCAACATCACCCGCTACGGCAACCGCGAGCACTTGCTGCTGGTGCGGGACGTGACTCGCCTGCATCAGCTCGAACAAATGCGCAAAGACTTCGTCGCCAACGTCTCCCACGAGCTGCGTACGCCGCTCACCGTGATCGCCGGCTACCTGGAAACGCTGCTGGAAAATGCCGAAGCGGTGAACCCGCGCTGGCTTCGCGCCCTGCAGCAGATGAACCAGCAGGCCGGCCGCATGCAGCACCTGCTCAACGACCTGCTATTGCTGGCGCGGCTGGAAACCAGCAGCCGCCCGACCGAAAACCAGCCAGTGGCGGTGGGGCTGCTACTGCAGTCGATCATCAGCGATGCCCGCGCACTGTCCGGCAACCGCGGCCACCTGATCAGCCTCGATGCCGATCCGGCACTGCAGCTCAAGGGCAGCGAGACGGAGCTGCGCAGCGCCTTCTCCAACCTGGTGTTCAACGCCGTGAAGTACACCCCGGATGGCGGCAGCGTGCATGTGCGCTGGTGGGGCGACGAGGTCGGCGCGCACCTCAGCGTCGAGGACAGCGGCATTGGCATCGAGCAGAAACATCTGCCACGGCTGACCGAGCGCTTCTACCGGGTAGACTCCAGCCGCGCCAGCAGCACCGGCGGCACGGGGCTCGGCCTGGCGATCGTCAAGCACGTGCTGCTGCGCCACCAGGGGCGCCTGGACATCAGCAGCACTCCCGGCCGGGGCAGTCGCTTTTCCTGTCACTTCCAGAACAGCCAGGTGCCCGGCCGCTGACTGGGAATATCCGCGAGCAGCAGGAAAAATCCCGCTGCTCGCTTGAAAAGCCGGCTCGCCGCCGCCATCCTGTCGCGATCATTGGCTACCCGAACCCTTCATGGACCCCTCCCCCAGTTACGCCGCTTCTTCCTACTTCGCCGATTTCGGCCTGATTCTCTTCGCTCTGTTCCTCGTGCTGCTCAACGGCTTCTTCGTCGCCGCCGAGTTCGCCATGGTCAAGCTGCGCGCCACCAAGGTGGAAGCCATCGCCAGCCGGCATGGCTGGCGCGGACACATTCTGCGTACCGTGCACAATCAGCTCGATGCTTACCTGTCCGCCTGTCAACTCGGCATCACCCTCGCATCGCTGGGTCTCGGCTGGGTCGGCGAGCCGGCGTTCGCGCACCTGCTCGAGCCGCTGCTGGCCGGCATCGGTATCCAGTCGCCGGCGCTGGTGCATGGCATCGCCTTCTTCACAGCGTTCTTCATCATTTCCTACCTGCATATCGTCATCGGCGAGCTGGCGCCGAAGTCCTGGGCGATCCGCAAGCCGGAACTGCTGTCGCTGTGGACGGCAGTACCGCTGTACCTGTTCTACTGGCTGATGTACCCGGCGATCTACCTGCTCAACGCCAGCGCCAACGCCATCCTGCGCATCGCCGGCCAGGGCGAGCCGGGCATGCATCACGATCATCACTACAGCCGCGAGGAGCTCAAGCTGATCCTGCACTCCAACCGCGCCCGCGACCCGAGCAACCCGCAGATCCAGGTGCTGGCCTCGGCGGTGGAGATGAGCGAACTGGAAGTGGTGGACTGGGCCAACTCCCGAGAGGACCTGCTGCAGCTCGAGCACGACGCACCGCTGGCTGAGATTCTGGAAATCATCCGTCGCCACAAGTACAGCCGTTATCCGGTCTACGACAGCGCCAAGGGCGAGTATGTCGGGCTGCTGCACATCAAGGACCTGCTCCTGGCGCTGGCCGCCAATGGCGCGCTCGCCGAGGACTTCTGCCTGGGCGAGCTGCTGCGTCCGCTGGAGCGGGTGTCCAAGCACATGCCGCTGGCCAGCCTGCTGGAGCAGTTCCGCCAGGGCGGCGCACATTTCGTGCTGGTGGAAGAAGGCGACCACAAGGTGATCGGCTTCCTGACCATGGAAGACGTGCTGGAAGTGCTGGTCGGCGATATTCAGGACGAGCACCGCAAGACCGAACGCGGCGTGCTCGCCTATCAGCCGGGCAAGCTGCTGGTGCGCGGCGACACGCCGCTGTTCAAACTCGAGCGCCTGTTGGGCATCGATCTCGACCACGTCGAGGCGGAAACGCTTGCAGGGCTGGTTTACGAAACCCTCAAGCGCGTACCGGACGAGAACGAAGTGCTTCAGGTCGACGGTCTGCAGATCGTCATCAAGAAGATGCGCGGCCCGAAGATCGTGCTCGCGAAGGTGCTCCTGTTCAAGGACTAACCCGTAGCGGTAACAGACAGCTCGCGACTTACATTTTCGTTTACATACCTGCCGCTAATCTTTGATTTACAAAGAAATACGACCGCCCGTCGTGCTTGGCAGAATTAATCGCAAGTAGTTCCAGTCCACGCCATAGGCGGCTCGCTCGAGCCGCCACCGATTTCTCAATCGAATGACGATGGAGCTACCCGCATGCGCATCAATGCTTTGACCACTGCAACCGCCCTGGCCCTCGGCCTGACAGCGACCTCCCAGGCGTTCGCCCAGTCCGCCAGCGGCCCAATCTCGAATTTCGGCGTCATTGGCTCGCACAATCAGTACAAGCTGACCGTGAACGACGAAAGCGACAAGGAACGCCTCAACCAGGGCGGGCTGTACTACAACTTCGGCAACAAGATGACCGGCCAGGAAGGTTTCATCTACCAGGCAGGCATCGAAGGTCAGTACCGGGAAAAGGACGACGTGGAATACATGTCCGCCCGCGCCGATATCGACCTGGGCCTGCGCGCTGCGCTGAGCAGCAACAACTATGTCGACGTGATCGTCGGTGGCGGCTACGACTGGGGCCGCATCGAGCAGGACGACGTCGATTTCGGCCTGTTCGAGGAAGACGTCAAGCTGACCACCCGCTCGCCGTTCGCCAAGGCCGGGGTTGGCTACAACTACCTGACGCCCGATTACACCGTACGCCTGGAAGTCGGCGCCCGTTACTCCATCGAAGCGGACAGCAAGCTGAAGGTTGGCGGTGAAAGCGACACCGTCGATCTGAAGGACAAGGTCAACCCCTACGGCGAGCTGAGCGTGCTGTGGAACAAGGGCATCAACAACATGCCCATCAGCACCAGCCTGTACTACACCCAGACCCGCTACGAAATCGACAGCAACAGTGAGTTCGCCGAGAACAGCAAGCTCAAGCAGGAGCAGGTCGGCCTGAAGGTCGGCCTAGCGTTCTAAGCCTCTACGCGATACCAGCCTGCCGGATCATGCTCTGGGGGTAGCCGACGGCTACTCCCCACCCACCGCGAAGTTCGGCAGGCTGTTCACCGGCTGGGAGAAGTCGAACGGAATCGACTCGATGGCCAGGCCCACGTTGCGCTGTACCACGAAGTGCAGGTGCGGGCCGGTGCTGTTGCCGGTGTTGCCGGAACGCGCGATGCGGCTGCCGGTTTCGACCCGCTGGCCTTCGCGCACGGCCACCGAGCCTTTCATCAGGTGCAGATAGACGCCCATGGTGCCGTCGTCATGCAGGATGCGCACGAAGTTGCCGGCCGGGTTGTTGCCGCGCCCGCTCTGCTCGTTTTCGATCTTCACCACCATGCCGCCGCGCGCCGCGACGATGGGCGTGCCCTCGGGCATGGCGATATCCACCGCGTAACGGCCCTTTGGCGTGAAGTGACTGTACTGGCCGTTGGCACCCTGGGTCAGGCGAAACGGACCACCCTGCCAGGGCAGCGGGTATTTGTAGGGCTTGGGAATCAGCCGCGGATCGCCCAGCGCATGGCGCAGCTTGGGCGTGTACTTCAGCGGCCTGGAAGCATCGCGCGGTGCCAGGGTCGCCAGACGGATCTGGCTGCGCGGCGGCAATACCCAGCGGATCGGCTTGGCCGGCGCGCCAATGGCGTTCTCGACGTTTTCCAGTTTCAGCTCGATATCCACCGGCGCGAACAGGTCGTTGCGCACCAGCAGCGTCTCGCCCGCGTCATGCTTGCGGGTTTCCAGTTTCACCTGGGTGTCGAGCTTTTCCACCATGCGATCACGGAAGACGAACACCTGCGCGCCAGCCGCAGCCTGATCGCTGTAGGTCACGACGCCATTGGCGTCAGTGTATTTGTAGATGGTCAGGGCCAACGCCGGCGTGGCCAGCAGCGGCAGCCCGAGCAACAAGAGAATGCGCCCCAGCATAACGGCAGTTTCTAATGGTTATAGTGTTGGAGCGGGAAGACTAGCAGTGGCGAGCGGCCTGTGCGAGCCACCGACCGTCGGGGTGTGATGCTTGTCAGTTTGTAGAGACTGGCGGGTGCCGAACGGTCGCCCGCCGGATTGCTCAGGCACCCGGAACGAAGTGCCGCTGTGCCGTGCCGCGGGCGATCAGGCGCGACAGGTAATCCATCTTCTGCGGATCGCGATCGACGAAGCGGAACGACAGCTGCAGCCATTCGCTATCGGGCTTGGGTTCGAACGCCGCGACGGCGTGCAGATAGCCATTGAGACGGGCAACCTCGCCACCTTCGCCCTGTTCGAGGTCGAGCACGGCGCTTTCCAGTACCTGCGGCAACTGCTCGCCACGCTTGACCACCAGCAAAGCCTCCTTGAGGCTCAACGCCTTGATCACGCAGGCAACACTGCCGTTGGCCAGGCGCAGCTGGCCCTGCCCACGACCTGAAGCGGCGCCGGCCGGGGCGCTGGCAGGCGCTGCGCTGGGTTGGATCAGCGGAGAGGTCTTGGCTTCGGTCGCAGGCGCGGTAGGCGCCGCGGGGCGCACCACCTCAGCCTTGCCACCGGTCAGTGCGGCCAGCGAATCATTGGCCATGCCGGTCGCCATGCTTCTGATCGGCGCACTGGCTGCCAGCGCGTCCAGCTTGCCGGCACGACCGAGAGCCTTGCGCACCTTGCTGGTGAGCTGTTCATTGGAAAATGGCTTGCCGATGAAGTCCGATACGCCGGCCTGGATGGCCTGCACCACATTCTCCTTGTCGCCACGGCTGGTGACCATGATGAAAGGCGTGGTCTTCAGCGCATCCTGAGTGCGGCACCAGGTCAGCAGCTCCAGCCCCGACATCTCCGGCATTTCCCAATCACAGAGAATCAGATCGAAACGCTCGCGGCTGAGCATTTGTTGAGCCTTGCGCCCGTTGACCGCATCCTCGATGCGAATGCCCGGAAAGTGACTACGGAGCGCCTTCTTTACCAGATCCCGGATAAAGGGCGCGTCATCCACTACCAGTACACTGACCTTGCTCATCCTTAACTCCTGCTCGAATGGCGGCAAGCATAGCCGCAGGATCAGATCGACAAAAGCACGAGCGACCATCGTCAGCAAAGTTGTTGCGCCCGATCAACGCAGCGCACCGGCCATGGGCAGGACATGGCGCTGCCGTCGCGGCATACTTGCGGCTTTCGCCAGCTCCGCGAGGCCGCCCATGTTTCAGCAAAATCGGGTTCAGCACATTCTCGTCGCCCACGATCTCAGCTCGGACGCCGACCTCGCGCTGCAGCGTGCCGCCGGCCTGGCGCGCCAGATTGGTGCTCGCATCAGCCTGCTTTACGTGCTGGACGAGCGCGATACGGCGAGCGATGAGCAAACCGCGCGGGCGCTGCTGCAGCAACGCCTGCAGGATAACGGGCTGGAACAGCTCGAACCCTGGATTCGTCGCGGCCAGCCGGTGGAGGAAATACTCACGCAGGCCGAAGGTCTGGAGGCCGATCTGCTGGTGATGGGCCGCCACCACAAGGGCTCGAGCCAGGGATTCGCCGGCACCACGCTGGAGCGCATCATGCTTGAAAGCCTGGCGCCGTTGCTGCTGGTGATCTCCCCGGCGGACGCTCCGTATCAACGTGCCATGGCCGCGCTGGACTTCTCCCGTTGCGCCAGCCTGGCCATGCAATGCGCCTGGGAGCTGCTCGGCGATGGCGCCGAACTGCACGCGCTGCACGTCCATGAAATGGCCGAAGTGCATGGCCCCGATCCGGAAGGCCTGGCGCTGCAGCAGGAACTGTTCGATCAGCTGGTCGCGGATATCCAGCAGCAGTTGCCGGACAACGGGGCACTGCTGAGCTACAGCCTCTACCAGGGCGAACGCAGCAACTGCATGGAGGCCGCCTTGCGCGACCTGCAACCGCAACTGCTGGCACTGGGTAGTCACAGCCGCGGCGAGATGAGCAGCGCGCTGCTCGGCAGCCTGGCCCGGCAGTTTCTCGACAACCCGCCCTGTGATCTTCTGATCGCCCGCTAAGCCCCTCCCCTCAAGGCCTGCGCGCCTCGTCCCAGGAGCGCGTCAGACTTTACTGCGCGACCGCCAGGTTGCGCCCCGGCAAACCCCTGCTACGTTTAGAGCCAGAACAACAATAAGAAGAAGACGCCCATGTGCCTCGCTTCGACTCGTTTCTGGTTCAGCCTTTCAACGTCCACTCATCTGCCTTGCCGCGACCTGACGCGGGTGCCACGCACCACGCATCCGCCGCGGCACGGCGCAGTCCGCCATACCATCGCTGCCGCTATGCATTCGGCGCCTCTGGGTTCAGCGCAAACACCAACCTGCCCGGTTTTTCCCTAACCGCCCATACGGCTCGCCGCGCATGGCGCGCGTTCGTATGCCGAGCAAAACGTGAAGGAGACACGCATGAAGCTTTCAGCAATCGCAGCGGCAACTCTTACAGCAGCGGTGGCCCTACCCGCCTCGGCCGAGATTTCCGACGGCAAGGTGAAAATCGGCATCCTCAACGACCAGTCCGGCGTGTATGCCGACTTCGGTGGCAAATGGTCGTTCGAGGCGGCGAAGATGGCCGCCGAGGACTTTGGCGGCAAGGTGCTGGACGCGCCGATCGAGATCGTCACCGCTGACCATCAGAACAAGCCGGACATTGCCTCCAACATCTCGCGGCAGTGGTATGACCGCGAGCAGGTCGACTCGATCATGGAGCTGACCACTTCCTCGGTGGCGCTGGCGGTACAGGGCATTTCCAAGAGCAAGAAGAAGATCAATCTGGTAACCGGCGCCGCCACCACTGAACTGACCGGCAAGCAGTGCTCACCCTACGGCTTCCACTGGGCCTATGACACCCATGCGCTGGCAGTCGGCACCGGCGGTGCGCTGGTCTCCCAAGGTGGCGACAGCTGGTACTTCCTCACTGCCGACTACGCCTTCGGCTATTCCCTGGAAGAGCAGACCGGCAAGTTCGTCAAATCCAAGGGCGGCGAGATCAAGGGCGCAGTGCGTCATCCGCTGGCGAGTACCGATTACTCCTCGTTCCTCTTGCAGGCGCAGTCCTCCGGCGCCAAGGTGATCGGCCTGGCCAATGCCGGCCTGGATACCGCCAACAGCATCAAGCAGGCCGCCGAGTTCGGCATCGTCGCCGGCGGCCAGCGCCTCGCCGCGCTGCTCTTCACCCTCGCCGAAGTGCACGGCCTGGGCCTCGACGCCGCCCAGGGCCTGACCCTGACCGAGAGTTTCTACTGGGACCGCGACGACAAATCCCGTGAGTTCGGCGAGCGCTTCTTCAAACGCACCGGGCGTATGCCGAACATGGTCCATGCCGGCACCTACTCCGGCGTCATGCAGTACCTCAAGGCCATCGAGAAGGCCGGCACCGACGCCACCGAGCCGGTGGCCAAGGCGATGCACGAGATGCCGGTGGATGACGTCTTCGCACGCAACGCCAAGGTCGGTGCCAACGGCCGGCTGATCAGCGACGTCTACCTGATGGAGGTGAAGAAGCCCGAGGAAAGCAAACGCGCCTGGGACTACTACAAGGTGCTGGCCACCGTGCCGGGCGACGAAGCCTATATCAAGCCGGCCGACAGCGGCTGCGAGCTGGTTGGGCAATGAGCATGGCCGCCGTTCATCCCAACCCGACCGGCAACGCCGGGCGGGACGCAACCGTGATGCTCTCGGCGCGCGGTCTGCGCAAGGAGTTCGGCGGCTTCGTCGCGGTCAACAATGTCGATCTGGATGTGCGCCATGCCCAGGTGCATGCCCTGATCGGCCCCAACGGGGCGGGCAAGACCACGGTGTTCAACCTGCTGACCAAGTTCCTCCAACCCAGCGCCGGCAGCATCCGCCTGCTCGACCATGACATCACCCGCACCGACCCGGCCAAGGTGGCGCGCATGGGCCTGGTGCGCTCGTTCCAGATTTCCGCGGTGTTTCCGCACTTGACCGTACTGGATAACGTGCGCGTCGCCCTGCAGCGGCCGGGCGGGCTGGCCACGCAATTCTGGTTGCCGATGCGCTCGCTGAACCGCCTCAACGAGCGCGCCCTGCAGCTGATCGAGTCGGTCGGCCTGGCCGACAAGCGCCACGAACTGGCCGCCGATCTCTCCTACGGGCGCAAGCGCGTGCTGGAGATCGCCACCACCCTGGCGCTGGAGCCCAAGGTGCTGCTGCTCGACGAACCCATGGCCGGCATGGGCCACGAAGACGTGCACGTAGTGGCCGAGATCATCCGCGAGGTCGCCACCCAGCGCGCGGTACTGATGGTCGAGCACAATCTCAAGGTGGTCGCCGATCTTTGCCATCAGGTGACCGTGCTGCAGCGCGGCGAAATCCTGACCTCCGGCGATTACCGCACGGTCAGCCAGGATGAGCGAGTGCGCGTGGCCTACATGGGGACCGACGATGACTGAACCGCTGCTCAGCGTGCGCGACCTCAACGCCTGGTATGGCGAAAGCCATGCCCTGCACGGCATCGATCTGGACGTCCATGCGGGCGAGACGGTGACCCTGCTCGGGCGCAACGGGGTGGGCAAGACGACCGCGCTGCGCGCCATCGTCGGCATCATCCGCAAGCGCAGCGGCAGCATCCGCTTCGACGGCAAGGACATGCTGCGCGTGCCGCTGCACCGTACCGCCCGCCACGGCATCGGCTATGTGCCGGAGGAGCGCGGCATCTTCTCGACCCTTACCGTCGAGGAAAACCTCACCCTGCCGCCGGTGGTCGCCAAAGGCGGCATGACCCTGGCGGAGATCTATCAGCTGTTCCCCAATCTCGAGGAACGCCGCAAGAGCCCCGGCACCAAGCTTTCCGGCGGCGAACAGCAGATGCTCGCCATGGCGCGCATCCTGCGCACCGGCGCCAAGCTGCTGCTGCTCGACGAGCCCACCGAAGGCCTGGCACCGGTGATCATCCAGCGCATCGGCGAGGTGCTGCAGACGCTCAAGCAACGCGGCATGACCATCCTGCTGGTGGAGCAGAACTTCCGCTTCGCCAGCAAGGTGGCCGACCGCTTCTACGTGGTGGACCACGGCCAGGTCATCGACCACTTCGCCGTCGACGAACTGCCTGATCGCATGAGCATGCTCAACGAAGCCCTGGGGGTCTGATGACGACGATTTTCGATGTGCCGATCCAGGCGTTTCTCGGGCAATTGCTGATCGGCCTGATCAACGGCTCGTTCTACGCCATGCTCAGCCTGGGCCTGGCGATCATCTTCGGCATGCTGAAGATCATCAACTTCGCGCACGGCGCGCAGTACATGATCGGCGCCTTCGCCGGCTACCTGCTGCTGGCCACCCTGGGCATTGGCTACTGGCCGGCGCTGATCCTCGCGCCGATCATCGTCGGCCTGTGCAGCGCGGTGATCGAGCGCCTGGCGCTGTCGCGGCTGTACAACCTCGACCACCTCTACAGCCTGCTCTTCACGTTCGGCCTGGCGCTCGCCCTGGAAGGCGCGTTCCGCTACTTCTACGGCTCCTCCGGGCAGCCCTACGCGGTGCCCAAGGAGCTGGCCGGTGGCTACAACCTGGGTTTCATGTTTCTGCCCAAGTACCGCGCCTGGGTCGTGCTGGCCTCGCTGGTGATCTGCATCGCCAGCTGGTTGCTGATCGAGAAGACCAAGCTCGGCGCCTACCTGCGTGCCGCCACCGAGAACCCGACGCTGGTGCGCACCTTCGGCATCAACGTACCGCTGCTGCTGACCTTCACCTACGGCATGGGCGCGGCGCTGGCCGGGCTGGCCGGCATGCTTGCCGCGCCGATCTACCAGGTCAGCCCGCTGATGGGCTCGAACCTGATCATCGTGGTGTTCGCCGTGGTAGTGGTCGGCGGTATGGGCTCGATTCTCGGCGCCATCATTACCGGCTACATGCTCGGCATTCTCGAGGGCCTGACCAAGGTGTTCTATCCAGAGGCTTCCAACATCGTGATCTTCGTGATCATGGCGATCGTGCTGCTGGTGCGCCCCGCCGGCCTGATGGGGAGGGATGCCTGATGAACAGCCAGCTGAGCGTCACCCCTGCCACCAAACGGCCGCTGCTGCGCCTGGAAACCGTGCTGATCCTGATCGGCGTGATTGCCCTGGCCCTGGCGCCGTTCTACTTCTACCCGATCTTCCTGATGAAGGTGCTGTGCTTCGCGCTGTTCGCCTGCGCCTTCAACCTGCTGCTCGGCTATACCGGCATTCTCTCCTTCGGCCATGCGGCGTTCTTCGGCGGCGCCGCCTATTTCACCGCACATGCGGTGAAGGAATGGGGGCTGACGCCGGAGCTGGGCATTCTCGTCGGAGTTGCCGGCGCGGCATTTCTCGGGCTGATCATCGGCTTCCTGGCGATCCGCCGGCAGGGCATCTACTCGACGATGATCACCTTGGCGCTGTCGCAGATGTTCTTTTTCTTCTGCCTGCAGGCTTCATTCACCCACGGCGAAGACGGCATCCAGAACATCCCGCGCGGCCATCTGTTCGGCCTGATCGATCTCGAGGAACCGCTGTACATGTACTTCTTCGTACTGTCGGTGTTTCTCGCCGGCATGCTGCTGATCTGGCGGGTGATCCACTCGCCGTACGGCATGATCCTGCGCTCGATCCGCGAGAACGAGAACCGCGCCATCTCGTTGGGCTATTCGGTGTCGCGCTACAAGCTGGGCGCCTTCGTCATGTCCGCCGCGCTGGCGGGACTGGCCGGCGGGCTGAAGGCACTGGTGTTCCAGTTCGCCACGCTGACCGATGTCAGCTGGCAGATGTCCGGCGAGGTGGTGCTGATGACCCTGCTCGGCGGCATCGGCACGCTGGTCGGGCCGGTCTTCGGCGCCGCACTGGTGACCACGCTGGGCAACTACTTCGCCACCTCGGAGCTGCCGGTGACGCTGGTCACCGGGATCATCTTCATGGTCTGCGTGCTGGTGTTCCGCCGCGGGATGATCGGCGAGCTCTATGCCTCCCGGCTGGGCAAGAAGCTGGAACGCCGCGCCGACGACTGAGGCCGCCAGGCGCAGCCCCGAACAGGCTCAGCCGTTCGCTTCGAGCAGCTCGTGCAGCTCGACGAACTGCTGGCTCAGCTTGTGCCGCGGGTCCAGATAGACCAGCGGCATACAGGCCTGATGCGATTCGCGCATCTTCACCGAACTCATCAGGTTGACCGGCAGTACCGGCAGCCCTTCGCTCAGCAGTTCATCGATCATCTGCTGCGGCAGCGCAGCCCGCGGCTGAAACTGGTTGACCACGATGCCCTCCACTTCGAGTGCCTCATTGTGGTCGTCCTTCATGTCTTCGATTTCGTCCAGCAGGCTGTACAGCGCCTGACGGGAAAAGCTGTCGCAGTCGAAGGGGATCAGGCAGCGGTCGGCAGCGATCAGCGCGGAAACGGTATAGAAGTTCAGCGCCGGCGGAGTGTCGAGGTAGATGCGGTCATAGTCTTCAGCAAGGCCGTCGAGCAGTTTGCGCAGCTTGTTGATCTTGTGCTTTGCCTCCAGCTTGGGCTGCAGGTCGGCCAGTTCGGCCGTGGCGCTGATCAGGTGCAGGTTGTCGAAGGCCGTCTCGAGGATCGGCGGGCGCGCCTTCTTGCCAGCCGTACCCCCAGCGAGGATCTGCTTGAAGAAGTCAGCGATACCGGTGGGAATGTCATCGCCGGTCAACCCGGTCAGGTAATGCGTGGAGTTGGCCTGGGCGTCCAGATCCACCAGCAGTGTGCGGTAACCCTGCGATGCGCTGACCGCCGCCAGGTTGCAGGCGATGCTGGACTTGCCGACACCGCCCTTCTGATTGAACACGACCCTGCGCATGACTCGATCCTCGATAACCCTGAGCGGTCGAGTCTATACGGCAAATGTGACGCTCAGGTTATCCGCGACGGCGAACCCGACCAAAGTCAGACCGCGACGGGCGCCTTGATATGCGGGTGCGCTTCGTAACCGACCAGTTCGAAGTCTTCGAAGCGGAAGGCGAACAGGTCCTTCACCTGCGGATTGAGCTGCATGGTCGGCAGCGGCAGTGGCTCGCGGGTCAGCTGCAGGTCGGCCTGTTCCAGGTGATTGGCGTACAGATGGCAGTCGCCGCCACTCCAGATGAACTCGCCCGGTTGCAAGTCGCAGACCTGCGCCACCATCAGCGTCAGCAGCGCGTAGCTGGCGATGTTGAATGGCACCCCGAGGAAGATATCCGCCGAGCGCTGGTACAGCTGGCAGCTGAGCTTGCCGTCGGCGACGTAGAACTGGAACAGCGCGTGGCACGGCGGCAGCGCCATCTGCTCGACCAGCGCCGGGTTCCAGGCCGAGACGATCAGCCGGCGCGAATCCGGATTCTTCTTGATCATCGCCAGCAGGTTCGAAATCTGGTCGATGGATTCACCATTCGGCGCCGGCCAGGAACGCCACTGATAGCCGTAGACCGGGCCCAGCTCGCCGTTCTCGTCGGCCCACTCGTCCCAGATGCGCACACCGTTTTCCTTCAGGTACTTGATATTGGTGTCGCCCTGAAGGAACCACAGCAGCTCGTGAATGATGGATTTGAGGTGGCACTTCTTGGTGGTGACCAGCGGAAAGCCTTCGGCCAGATCGAAACGCATCTGATGGCCGAACACGCTGTAGGTGCCGGTGCCAGTGCGGTCCGTCTTGAAGGTGCCGTGTTCGCGCACGTGGCGCATCAGGTCGAGATACTGTTTCATCGATTGACTCGAAGCAGGCGCCGAAGCGCGGTGAAAAGGCTGCGCGAATAGTAAAAGCCCGGGGCCCGCTTGTCGCCTTCGCGGCGACAGGCAGACCTTCGGATCAGGCCGGAGCCCGACCAGCGTCGCGTCGGTAACCCCACGCGATCATCCCGGCACCGAGCAGCACCATCGGCACGCAGAGTACCTGGCCCATGGTCAGCCAGCCGAAGGCGAGATAGCCCAGCTGGGCATCCGGCACACGGACGAACTCGACGATGAAGCGGAAGATGCCGTAGCACACCGCGAACAGCCCGGACACCGCCATGGTCGGCCGTGGCTTGCGCGAATAGAGCCAGAGGATGACGAACAGCGCGACACCTTCCAGGGCGAACTGATAGAGCTGCGACGGGTGCCGCGCCAGCTGCTGCGGATCGGTCGGAAAAACCATCGCCCAGGGCACATCGGTGGCCTTGCCCCACAGTTCGGCATTGATGAAATTGCCGATACGGCCGGCGCCCAGGCCGATCGGCACGAACGGCGCGATGAAGTCCATCAGCTCGAAGAAGCTCTTGCCGTTGCGCCGGGCGAAGATCCAGCTGCACAGCAGCACGCCGATCAAGCCGCCATGGAACGACATGCCGCCCTTCCACACCTGCAGGATCAGGCTCGGCTGATTGAGGTAGGCGGCCAGATCATAGAACAGCACATAGCCCAGACGGCCGCCGACGATCACGCCCATGGCTACCCAGAACACCAGGTCGGAGAGTTTGTCCTTCGGCCATTCCGGTGCGAAACGCTGCACCCGCAGCGAGGCCAGCCACCAGGCGCCGCCGATGCCGATCAGGTACATCAGGCCGTACCAGTGAATCTGCAAGGGGCCGATGGCGATGGCCACCGGATCGATCTGCGGATAGGGCAGCATCCGTTACTCCTCAAACCAGAAAATTGATGCCGACGCTCAGCAGCAGCAGAGCGAACAGCCGTTTCAAAACCTTTGCCGACAACCGATGCGCCAGCTTCGCACCCAGTCTGGCGAAAAACATGCTGGTTGCCGCGATGCCGAGCATCGCCGGCAGATAGACGAAGCCCAGGCTCCAGTCCGGCAGCTGCGTCTCGTGCCAGCCGACCACCATGAAACTCAACGCCCCGGCGATGGCGATCGGCAAGCCGCACGCCGCGGAAGTCGCCACCGCCTGCTGCATCGGCACGCTGCGCCAGGTCAGATACGGCACCGACAACGAGCCGCCGCCGATGCCGAAAATCGCCGAAGCCCAGCCGATCACTACGCCGACCAGCGACAGTTCCGGCCGCCCGGGTGCTCGACCAGTGGCCTTGGGTCGCAAGTCGAAACCCATCTGTACCGCCATCGCCAGGGCGAACACACCGATGATCTTCTGCAGCATCGGCCCCTGGATCGCCGCCGCGGTCAGGCTGCCAAGAGCGGCGCCGACGAGGATGCCGAAGGTCATCCACAGCACCGTCGGCCAACGCACCGCACCCTTGCGATGGTGCGTGAGAATTGAATTGATCGAGGTGAAGACGATGGTGGCCAGCGACGTCCCGACGGCGAGGTGAGTGAGGATATCCGCGGAAAACCCCTGAGCGCTGAAACTGAACACCAGCACCGGCACGATGATCAGTCCGCCGCCCACGCCGAACAGGCCGGCCAGCACGCCTGCGAAGCCACCCAGCAGCAGATACAGCAGAAACTCCATGTGCCCCGTCCTGGCGAAATAAAGCGGCATGTTAGCGGAAAACCCGCGCCGCACGCTCGCCCGCACGCGAGCGCGCGCAGACGCACGCCCAGCCGGAGAGTGGCTCCCGGGTGCGCTGCGCCTGTACTCTTGGGGTCCGGCCGGAGAGTAGGATTGCCCATGTGCCTGATCGTCTTTGCCTGGCGCCCGGACCACAACCAGCCATTGGTGGTGGCCGCCAACCGCGACGAATTTTACGCCCGCCCCAGCCTGCCGCTGGGCCACTGGGAGGACGCCCCCCGGGATCATCGCCGGGCGCGACCTGCAGGCCGGCGGCACCTGGATGGGCATCACCGCCCATGGGCGCTTCGCCGCCGTGACCAACATCCGCGCACCTGGCCAGCCTGTCGGCCTGCGTTCACGTGGTGAACTGCCGGCACAGTACCTGCGCGCAGAGCTGTCACCCGCCGATTACCTGACTGAACTGACCGCGCGCCGCCATGACTATGCCGGCTTCAATTTGCTGGTCGGCGATCATCAGAGCCTGTGGCATCTGAACTCCCGTAGCGGCGAAGCAACGCGGCTCGGAGCGGGCGTCTACGGCCTGTCCAACGCGGGTCTGGATACGCCCTGGCCGAAGCTGCAGAAAGCTCGCGCGGCGCTGGCGGCAGGACTCGACCGGGCCGACACCGAGCGTCTGCTGGCCCTGCTCGCCGATCCGCAACAAGCCGCCGAACATGAGCTGCCGCAGACAGGCGTTCCGCTGGAGTGGGAGCGGCGACTGTCGAGCATCTTCATTAGCAGCCCAGACTACGGCACGCGCGCCAGCACAGCGCTGATCCGCCATGCGGACGGCGCCCTGGATATCCTGGAGCGGAGTTTCGGCCCGGACGGGCCGTTGAGCGAAGTGCGCTACCGCCATCCGCCGCGCGACTGAGCGGGCTCAGACGGCGGCGGACGGGTTGATCAGCTTGTCCAGCCCCAGATTGCGCAAGGTCAGCTGGACCGTACTCTGGATGACCTGCGGGCTATCGAGAAGCATGACCCGCGCCAGCAGCTGCTGGGCGGTATCCATGCTGATCTGGCGCAGCAGCCATTTCACCTTGGGCAGGTTGGTGGCGTTCATCGACAGGCTGTCGAAGCCCATCGCCAGCAGCAGCACGGCCGCAGCCGGGTCGCCCGCCATCTCGCCGCAGATGCTCACCGGTTTGCCTTCGCTGTGCGCTTCCTTGACCACCCGCTGCAGCGCTTCAAGCACGGCGGGGTGCAGATAATCGTAGAGATCGGCCACACGCGGATTGTTGCGATCGACCGCCAGCAGATACTGGGTCAGGTCGTTGGAGCCAACCGAGATGAAGTCGACCTGGCGTGCCAGCTCGCGGGTGAGATAAACCGCCGCTGGCACTTCGATCATCACGCCCACCGGCGGCATGTGCACATCAAGCCCCTCGTCGCGCACTTCGCACCAGGCGCGATGGATCAGGTGCAGTGCCTCTTCCAGTTCGCCGATGCCGGAAATCATCGGCAGCAGGATGCGCAGGTTGTTCAGCCCGGCGCTGGCCTTGAGCATGGCGCGGGTCTGCAGCAGGAAGATTTCGGGATGGTCGAGCGTGACGCGGATACCGCGCCAACCGAGGAACGGGTTCTCTTCCTTGATCGGGAAGTACGGCAGGCACTTGTCGCCACCGATATCGAGACTGCGCATGGTCACCGGCAGCGGATGGAAAGCCTCCAGCTGCTCACGGTAGATCGCCATCTGCTCCTTCTCGCTGGGGAAGCGCTCCTTGATCATGAACGGCACTTCGGTGCGATACAGCCCTACGCCTTCGGCGCCACGCTCCTGCGCACGCACCACATCGGCGAGCAGCCCGGTATTCACCCACAGCGGGATGCGATGGCCGTCGATGGTCTCGCACGGCAGTTCACGCAATACATCGAGACCTTCGGAGAGCTGGCGCTCCTGCTCGGCCAGCACTTCGTACTGCTCACGCAGCACCTTGCCCGGATTGGTGATGATCTCGCCGCGGTAACCGTCGACGATCAGTTCGATGCCGTCGACCTTCGAGTACGGCAGGTCGACCGCGCCCATCACGGTGGGAATACCCATGGCACGGGCGAGAATGGCGACGTGCGAGTTGCTCGAACCAAGCACGGAAACCATGCCCACCAGCTTGCCTTCGGGTACTTCGCCGAGCATCGCCGGCGACAGCTCCTCACTGACCAGGATCGTCTTGTCAGGATAGGTCAGGGTCTGCTGCCGGGCTTCCTGCAGGTAGGAGAGCAGGCGCCGGCCGATATCCTTGACGTCCGAGGCGCGCTCACGCAGATAGGCGTCGTCCATCATCTCGAAGCGCCGCACGTGCTCCCTGACCACCTGACGCAACGCGCCTTGCGCCCATTGTCCGGTGCGGATCACCTTGGTCACCTCACCACCGAGGGCCGAATCGTCGAGCATCATCAGGTACACATCGAACAGTGCGCGCTCTTCCTTGCGCATCTGCGTAGCGAGCTTTTCCGACAGGTTGCGCATGTCCGCGCGTACGGCTTCCAGTGCGGCTTCGAACAACGTCAGCTCGGCATCGATGTTATCGATGTGCTTGTCCGGCACCACATCCAGATCGGCCGGCGGCAGCACCACCAGGGCGGTGCCCACACCGGCGCCCGGCGCACCCGGGATGCCGATGAAGCGGGTTTCCTGGATGCCCTTGCCCTGCCGGCCAAGACCACGGATCGAGCCGGTCGCCTCGGCATGAGCAATAACACCGGCGAGCTGGGCGCTCATGGTCACCAGGAAGGCTTCTTCACCTTCATCGAACTGACGGCGTTCCTTCTGTTGGATGACCAGTACGCCCATCACCCGACGGTGGTGGATGATCGGCGCACCGAGAAAGGAGGCGTAGCGCTCCTCGCCGGTCTCGGCGAAATAGCGATAGCGCGGGTGTTCGGAGGCGTGTTCGAGGTTGAGCGGTTCTTCGCGGGTGCCCACCAGGCCGACCAGGCCTTCGTTGGGCGCCATGCTGACCTTGCCGATGGCGCGCTTGTTGAGACCTTCGGTGGCCATCAGGACGAAGCGTTCGGTTTCCGGATCGAGCAGATAGACCGAGCAGACCTGGCTACCCATGGCCTCCCTGACTCTCAGCACGATGATGCCCAACGCCGCCTTGAGGTCCTTGGCGGCATTCACTTCCTGGACAATCTTGCGCAGCGTGCCGAGCATGCTCAGAGGCTTTCTCCCCGAATCTCAGTCCCGCACCGGTAGACGCGGTGCAAGTTCTTTAAGTGCGCGACGATAGACCTCGCGCTTGAAGGTGACCACCTGCCCCAGCGGATACCAGTAGCTGACCCAGCGCCAGCCGTCGAACTCCGGCTTGCCGGTCAGGTCCATGCGCACACGCTCTTCGGCGCTGGTCAGGCGCAGCAGGAACCACTTCTGTTTCTGCCCGATGCACAGCGGCTGGCTGTGGGTACGCACCAATCGCTGCGGCAGACGATAGCGCAACCAGCCGCGGGTGCAGGCGAGGATTTTCACATCCTGCTCTTCCAGGCCAACTTCTTCGTTGAGTTCGCGAAACAGCGCTTCTTCCGGCGTTTCACGAGCATTGATCCCGCCTTGCGGGAACTGCCAGGCGTCCTGATTGATCCGCCTGGCCCACAGCACCTGACCGACATCGTTAGTCAGGATGATGCCGACATTCGGGCGAAAACCATCGGAATCGATCACGGCATACAACCTCGCAGACGCATGTCGCGGCATTGTTCCACAAAACGGCAATAAGCCGAAAGCGCGGCAAGCCGCCATTCGGCTCGTGCCTGCCGCGCGGATAAAGGCTGGTGAAGGCTGCGCCGGGAACGCTCTAGCCGTTATGCTTGGCGCTGCCCTGTCCATCCCGAGGAAAACAACCGTGCGCCTGGCTCTATTCGATCTCGACAACACCCTGCTGGCCGGTGACAGCGACCACGCCTGGGGCGAATACCTCTGCCAGCGCGGCATCGTCGATGCAAGCCAGTACAAGGCACGCAACGATGCCTTCTATCAGGACTACCTGGCCGGCAACCTCGACGTGCACGCCTACCAGAACTTCTGCCAGGAACTGCTTGGGCGCAGCGAAATGCCGCAGCTGCAGCAGTGGCATGACGAATTCATGCGCGACTTCATCGAACCCATCGTGCTGAGCAAGGGCGAGGCGTTGCTGCGCCAACATCTGGAGGCCGGCGACAAGGTGGTGATCATCACCGCCACCAACCGTTTCATCACCGGCCCGATCGCCGCACGCCTGGGCGTCGATACTCTGCTGGCGACCGAATGCGAGATGCGCGACGGCCGCTACACCGGCCGTCTGACCGACATTCCCTGCTTCCAGGAAGGCAAGGTCCAGCGGATCGAGCGCTGGCTCGCCGAAACCGAGCAGAGCCTGGAAGACAGCTACTTCTATAGCGATTCGCGTAATGACCTGCCGCTGCTGCAGCGCGTGACCCATCCGGTGGCAGTGGACCCCGATCCGCTACTGCGCCAGATCGCCACCGAGCGCGGCTGGCAGATCATCTCGCTGCGCTGAGCCCGCGCAGCAGCCATGCCCGAGCCGGTCGGATCAGACCGGCTTGGCGCCCATCAGGGCGGTGATCGCGATCAGCACGACCAGCACCAGCACCGCATAGATACCGGCGTTACGTGCCGCGGTGGGGCTGCCCGGCGCCTGCCAGACGCTGAGACGGCCAGCCAGCAGCAACACCAGGGGAATCAGCACGAGGAACAGCACGGAACTGGCCAGCAGCCAGAACTGGCCCAGCGGCCAGCCGGCCAGATGCGTCAGCCACCAGCCTGTCACCGGCAGCGACAGGCCGATTACCGCGAGCAGCGGCAGCGACAACCGCCGGGTGCGCTGCAGTTTGCGTTGCAGCACGGCCTCGTCGCCGCCGCGGCCGGCTTTCCACAGCATGATCAGGTGCACGATCACACCCAGCAGCAACAGCACCGCGGTGGCGCCATGCACGATTCGTAGGGTCAGATAGTGTTCCATTCGCGATCCTTTAAGTCAGTTCAGCCGAGAAACAGCTTGTAAGCCGGATTCTCGCTTTCGTCCCAGTAGCGGTAGCCGATCTTGTCCAGCGCGGCCGGTACCAGATGGCGCTCGTCGGCCGGCACCTGCAGCCCCGCAACTACCCGGCCGTCGGCGGCACCATGGTTGCGGTAATGGAACATCGAGATGTTCCAGCGCCCGCCGAGCTTGTTGAGAAAGTTGAACAATGCACCGGGCCGCTCGGGAAACTCGAAGCGCAGCACCATCTCGTTGCTGACCCCGACCGCATGGCCGCCGACCATGTGCCGCGTGTGCAGCTTGGCCAGTTCGTTATCGGTCAGATCGAGCACCGGGAAGCCCTTGTCGCGCAGCCCCTGCACCAGCGCGGCGCGCGGGTCGTTTTCCGGATGCGTTTGCACACCGACGAAGATGTGCGCCTCGCGGTCGGTGTGGTAGCGATAGTTGAACTCGGTGATCTGGCGCTTGCCGATCGCCTCGCAGAAAGCCTTGAAGCTGCCCGGCTGCTCGGGAATGGTGACGGCGATGATCGCCTCGCGCTTCTCGCCCAGCTCGGCGCGCTCGGCGACGTGGCGCAGACGGTCGAAATTGACGTTGGCGCCGGAATCGATGCCGACCAGCACCTGGCCACTGACACCCTCGCGCTCGACGTACTTCTTGATGCCCGCGACGGACAACGCACCGGCCGGTTCGGTGATCGAGCGGGTGTCGTCGTAGATATCCTTGATCGCCGCGCAGATCTCGTCGGTGCTGACGGTGATGACCTCATCGACATAGTGCCGGCAGATCTCGAAGGTGTGCTGACCGATCTGCGCTACCGCCACGCCGTCGGCGAACAGCCCGACCTGCTCCAGCACCACCCGCTCACCCGCCGCCATCGCCGCCTGCAGGCAGTTGGAGTCGTCCGGCTCGACGCCGATCACCTTGGTCTGCGGATAGAGGTATTTCACGTAGGCGGCGATACCGGCCACCAGACCACCACCGCCGACCGGGACAAAGATCGCGTCGATCGGCCCCTGGTGCTGACGAAGGATTTCCATTGCCACGGTGCCCTGTCCGGCGATCACATCGGGATCATCGTAAGGGTGGATATAAACGTAGCCCTTCTCTTCCACCAGCTTCAGCGAATAGGCCAGCGCCTCGGGGAAGGCATCACCGTGCAGCACCACCTTGCCGCCGCGGGCGCGTACGCCCTGCACCTTCAGCTCCGGCGTGGTGCGTGGCATGACGATGGTGGCCTTGATGCCCAACTGCTTGGCCGCCAGCGCAACGCCCTGGGCGTGATTGCCCGCCGATGCCGTGACCACGCCACGCGCCAGTTCCTCGGCCGACAGCTGCGCCAGCTTGTTGTAGGCGCCGCGAACCTTGAAGGAGAACACCGGCTGCAGATCCTCGCGCTTGAGCAGAATCTGGTTGCCGATTCGCTCGGAGAGCTGGCGGGCGGGCTGCAGCGGGGTTTCGATGGCAACGTCGTAGACGCGGGAGGTGAGGATCTTCTTGACGTAATGTTCGAGCATTCTGGCTGTCTTGGCGGGCAGTGCGGGAGAACGACGAGTCTACCCCCGCACCGCCCCTGGCGACCACCGGCAATCCGCGACGCCCTCCGCAGCGGCGGCGCACAAGACCCGCCGCCGGCAGAGGGCTATAATCCGCGCCTCGTCTCTCCCGCCCGGATTTCCTCATGACCCAGGATCAGCTCAAGCAGGCCGTCGCCCAGGCCGCCGTCGACCATATCGTCCCGCACCTCAGCGATCGCAGCATCGTCGGCGTGGGCACCGGCTCCACTGCCAACTTCTTCATCGACCTGCTGGCCAAGCACAAGGGCTTTTTCGATGGCGCCGTGGCCAGTTCCGAAGCCACCGCCGAGCGCCTGAAGCAGCATGGCATTCCGGTCTACGACCTCAACTCGGTGAGCGAACTGGAGTTCTATGTCGACGGCGCCGACGAAGCCAACAAGCACCTCGAGCTGATCAAGGGCGGTGGCGCTGCGTTGACCCGCGAGAAAATCGTCGCCGCGGTGGCCAAGACCTTCATCTGCATCGCCGACGGCAGCAAGCTGGTCGAACAGCTGGGCGCCTTCCCGCTGCCGGTGGAAGTCATCCCGATGGCACGCAGTCACGTGGCGCGCGAACTGGTCAAGCTGGGCGGCGACCCGGTCTACCGCGACGGCGTGGTGACCGACAACGGCAACGTCATCCTCGATGTGCACAACCTGATGATCGGCTTCGCCCCAGAACTGGAAGGCAAGATCAACGATATCGTCGGCGTGGTCTGCAACGGCCTGTTCGCCATGCGCCCGGCCGACCTGTTGCTGCTCGGCACCAAGGACGGCGTGCAGACCCTCAAGCGCTGACCTGCCCGAGCGAAGCGCACCAGCGCCGCATCAGGTTGGCGGCTACGCTTTGAAGTGCTGCGTCGTGTCCGACGCAGCTCATCACAGGAGGTGTCGCCATGTCCGGCAAGTTCCACTTGAAGCGAGCCAGCAACGGCCAGTTCCATTTCAACCTGCTGGCCGGTAACGGCCAGGTTGTGCTGTCCAGCGAGCAGTACAAAGCCCACGCTTCGGCGCTGAACGGCATCGATTCGGTACGCAAGAACGCAGTGCGCGAGGATGCCTTCGAGGTCAAGGAGTCCAGCAACGACAAGTTCTATTTCGTGCTCAAGGCAAGCAATGGCCAGGTCATTGGCCAGAGCCAGATGTACGCCAGCCTGCATAGCGCCGAACAGGGCTGCGATTCGGTTCGCCGTCACGCCCCGGATGCCGCCCTGCAGGACGAAAGTGCCGCGCCGGTCGCCTGATCGCTGGTGCCAGGTGACCGGCTGGTAGTCCGATCACCTGGCCGGTTTGCGAAACACGTAGAACAGATTCGGTTCGCTGACCACATACAAGGTGCCGTCCGGCCCCATCGCGATGCCCTCCGCCTGCGGCACATTTCTTTGCAGCCCATGCTTGCCCGCACTCAGCGACAGACTGCTCAGTGGCTGACCCTTGCTATCCAGTTCCACCACCAGCCGCGACTCGTCGGATAGCGCCAGCAGATGCCCGGTCTGTTCGTCGAACTGCAGGCTGGACAGGTCGCGCACGAACAGCCGGGCGTCGTGTTCGTTGATATGCACCGATGGCGTCGGTTCGGCAAAGGGAAAGCCGGAAATTTCATAGATGCGCACCGGGTCGCGCTCCTTGGCGACGAACAGGCGTTTGCCGGCCGTATCGTAGGCCAGCCCCTCGAAGCCCTTGTTGCCGTTGAGATCAATGCCCAGCGAAAGCTGCTGGGCCTGCGCCGCATCGATTAGCGTGGTCTGCTCGTTGACCTCGATACGCAGCAGGCGCTGCAGGCGCTCGTCACTGATCACGTAGACGCCCTCGGAAATGTATTCGATGGCCTCCGGATCACCGAACCCCACCAGCGGGATCGCGCGCAGCAGATCACCCTCCAGGCTGATTTCCAGCCAGTGCGGCTTGCCGTTGGTAACGGCGATCAGGCTGTTACGGTCGGGGTCGAAGGTCAGTGCCGAGAGATCGTCATCGATGCCACTGACCACTTTGCGCTGAATGGTCGCCTGGTAATCGGGCAGCCACAGCGAAGCTTCCTGAGCCTGCTCGCCCTGATGCCACTGATTGAGATGGAACCAGCCCCGCTCGAACAGGCGGTAATGAACGCCAGCGGCAACCGCCAGCAGCAACGCCACGCCCAGCAGCGCAGCCAGGAGAATTTTCAACGCACGCATAACGCCCACTTTCTTCTGATTAGAGACCGCGATTGTGCTCGGCACGGCTTACACCAAGCTTAACGGCGGCCCATGTCTCCGCGCTTGCGGCTGAAGACGTAGAAGCGGTTGGGCTCGCCGACCACATAGATGTTGCCTTCGCCATCCATCGCCACGCCCTCGGCCTGCTCGACGCCTTGCACCAGGCCGTGCAGACCGCCAAACAGCGCGATGAAGCTGCGCGGCTGACCCTGCCGATCGAGCTCAACCAGCAAGCGCGACTCGTCGGAGAGCAGCAGCGTATGACCACTGCGTGGATCGATCGTCACCGAGGACAGATCGCGAACTAGCAGCGGCTGGCTGGGCAGCGCCTCGAGCGCGCCGACTGCGCCGTCCTCACCCGGAAACGGCAGCTCGAAAAGGCCCTGCGGATCGCGCTCCTTGGCCAGCAACAGGCGTTGCGTATGCGGATTCCAGGCCAGGCCCTCGAAGCCCTTGTTGCCGGCATCGGCGAAGCCCAGCGCATAACTAGCCAGGGCGTCCAGATCGAGGCTCTCGACATCCGGTTCGAGGAAGAACACCGCCACCAGCCGGCGACGCTCATCGACGATGGCCAGACGGCCGTCACCCAGCGCTTCCACCGCTTCCGGATCGGAAAAGCCGGTCAGTGCGATACGCCGCAATACGACGCCGGCGGGGGTGAACTCGACCAGCTGCGGATGCTTGCCGGTGACGGTGAACAGCGTGCCGGTCAGCGGGTTCCAGGTCAGGCCGGAGGTCTCGTCATTCTCGAGGCCGGCCAGCGTGGTTTCCAGCGCCAGTTCGTAATCCGGCAACCAGATGCCGGCGGCGCGCTGCTCTGCAGTGACCGAGCGCTCGCCCCAGTACAGCCGCAGCTGATCGTCCCAGTGCAACAGGCGACCGGTGACGAGCAGCGCGACGAACAACAGCAACAGAGCGGCGGCGACGATCAAGCGCCAACGGGAATAACGGACGGGCATGAAGAGAGCGTTCCAGCGGGAAGGTGCCGGATTACATCACGAGAGAGGATTGCAAAAAAAGCGGCAAACGCGGCGGGTGTGTCCCGCCGCGCGGGGGTCAGAGCACGCGGCTATCGAAGCGCGACAGGCCGACCAGTTCCAGCACTAGCTGATCGCCCTGCTTGAGCGGGCCGACGCCGGCCGGCGTGCCGGTCAGCACCACGTCACCCGGCTGCAGGCTGAAATGTCCGGCGATGTGCTGCAGCAGCGGCAGGATGGCATTGAGCATCTGGCTGCTGTTGCCGTCCTGGCGGACTTCGCCGTTGATGGTCAGGCGGATGCCGATGTCGCCCAGATCCTCGACCGCGTCGCCCGGCACGAACGGCGCCAGCACGCAGGCGCCATCGAAGCTCTTGGCGATTTCCCACGGGTGGCCCTTTTCCTTCAGCTTCGCCTGCACGTCGCGCAGGGTGAGGTCGAGCGCCGGGGCGAAACCGGAGATGGCATCGCGCACCTCTTCCTCGTTCGGCTTGCGCGACAGCGGCTTGCCGATCAGCACGGCGATTTCCGCTTCGTAATGCACGGCGCCGCGGTCGCTCGGAATGCTGAAGCCGTCGTCCAGCGGTACGCTGCAGCTGCCGGCCTTGATGAACAGCAGCGGCTCGGTCGGCACCGGGTTGTTCAGTTCCTTGGCGTGCTCGGCATAGTTGCGGCCGATGCAGACCACCTTACCCAGCGGATAGTGGATCGGCGTGCCATCGGTGTAGTGGTGCTGGTAGCTCATCGAAGACTCCTGATAATCCGTGGGCCGTTCAGGCCGCGAAAATCTTGCCCGGGTTCATGATCCCGTTGGGGTCGAACACCGCCTTGACTGCCTTCATGTACTCGATTTCTGCCGGCGAGCGGCTGTACTCGAGGTAGTCACGCTTGGTCATGCCGACGCCGTGCTCGGCGGAGATCGAGCCGTTGTACTTTTGCACGGTTTCGAATACCCACTTGTTCACCGTGGCGCACTTGCCGAAGAACTCGTCCTTGTCCATCGCATCCGGTTTGAGGATGTTCAGGTGCAGGTTGCCGTCGCCGATATGGCCGAACCAGACGATCTCGAAGTCCGGGTAGTGCTCACCGACGATGGTGTCGATTTCCTTGAGGAAGGCCGGCACCTTGGCGACGGTGACGGAGATGTCGTTCTTGTACGGCGTCCAGTGACTGATGGTTTCGGAGATATACTCGCGCAGCTTCCACAGGTTCTGCAGCTGCTGCTCGCTCTGGCTCATCACGCCATCGAGCACCCAGCCCTGCTCGACGCAATGCTCGAAGGTCGCCAGCGCCTGGTCGGCACGCTCCTCGGTGGTGGCCTCGAATTCCAGCAGCGCGTAGAACGGACAGTCGGTTTCGAACGGCGCCGGCACGTCGCCGCGACCGAGCACCTTGGCCAGCGCCTTGTCGGAGAAGAACTCGAAGGCGGTCAGGTCCAGCTTGTCCTGGAAGGCGTGCAGCACCGGCATGATCGAATCGAAATCGGGGGTGCCCAGCACCAGCGCAGTGAGGTTGGTCGGCTGGCGCTCCAGGCGCATGGTCGCCTCGACGACGAAGCCCAGCGTGCCCTCGGCGCCGATGAACAGCTGGCGCAGATCGTAGCCGGTGGCGTTCTTGATCAGGTCCTTGTTCAGCTCGAGCACGTCGCCCTTGCCGGTCACCACCTTCATGCCGGCAACCCAGTTGCGGGTCATGCCGTAGCGAATCACCTTGATGCCACCGGCGTTGGTGCCGATGTTGCCGCCGATCTGGCTGGAGCCGGCGGAGGCGAAGTCCACCGGGTAGTACAGGCCCTTGTCCTCGGCGAACTGCTGCAGCTGCGCGGTGACCACGCCGGGCTGGCAGACGGCGGTGCGATCCATCTCGTTGAACTCGAGAATCTGGTTCATGTAGTCGAACGACACCACCACCTCGCCATTGGCGGCGACAGCGGCAGCGGACAGCCCGGTGCGACCGCCCGAGGGCACCAGCGCGACCTTGCGCTCGTTGGCCCAACGCACGATGGCCTGGACCTGCTCGATGCTCTTGGGGAAGACGATGGCCGAGGGCGCCGGAGCGAAATGCTTGGTCCAGTCCTTGCCGTAGGCATTCAGCGAATCGGCGTCGGTCAGCACTTTGCCGGGCTCGACCAGGGTTTTCAGCTCATCGATCAGGGCGGGGTCGGTCATCACGGGAACTCTCATACGATTCATGGTCACCCTGAGCACGCTTCAGCACAGGGGTGGGGGTGTTTCGCGGGGCTCGTATGCTAGCATACGCACCCCTTTGAAACGTGCCTCGGCAGACTCCCGACACCGCTAATGACGGGTCGGCCAGCCTTCGCTGGACACTTCAGTCCTATCCTTCGGCCTTAAGGTTTTAATGCAGATGAGCCAGACCTCTCTCGACAAGAGCAAGATCAAGTTTCTTCTTCTCGAAGGCGTGCACCAGAACGCCGTCGACACCCTCAAGGCGGCCGGCTACACCAACATCGAGTACCTCAAGGGCGCGCTGTCCACCGAGGAGCTGAAGGAGAAGATCGCCGACGTCCACTTCATCGGCATCCGCTCGCGCACCCAGCTCACCGAAGAGGTCTTCGATGCGGCCAAGAAACTGATCGCCGTTGGCTGCTTCTGCATCGGTACCAACCAGGTCAACCTGAATGCCGCCCGCGAGCGTGGTATCGCGGTATTCAACGCGCCCTACTCCAACACCCGTTCGGTGGCCGAACTGGTGCTCGCCGAAGCCATCCTGCTGCTGCGCGGCATCCCGGAGAAGAACGCCTCCTGCCATCGCGGCGGCTGGATCAAGTCGGCGGCCAACTCCTTCGAGATCCGCGGCAAGAAGCTCGGCATCATCGGTTACGGCTCCATCGGTACCCAGCTGTCGGTACTCGCCGAAGCGCTGGGCATGCAGGTCTTCTTCTATGACGTGGTGACCAAGCTGCCGCTGGGCAACGCCACGCAGATCGGCTCGCTGTACGAGCTGCTGGGCATGTGCGACATCGTCTCGCTGCACGTCCCCGAGCTGCCGTCCACCCAGTGGATGATCGGCGAGAAGGAAATCCGCGCGATGAAAAAAGGCGCCATCCTGATCAACGCTGCCCGCGGCACCGTGGTCGAGCTGGACCACCTGGCCGCCGCGATCAAGGACGAGCACCTGATCGGCGCCGCGATCGACGTGTTCCCGGTCGAGCCGAAGTCCAACGACGAGGAATTCGAAAGCCCGCTGCGTGGCCTGGACCGCGTGATCCTGACCCCGCACATCGGTGGTTCGACCGCCGAAGCGCAGGCCAACATCGGTCTGGAAGTCGCCGAGAAGCTGGTCAAGTACAGCGACAACGGCACCTCGGTGTCCTCGGTCAACTTCCCGGAAGTCGCCCTGCCGTCGCACCCGGGCAAGCACCGTTTGCTGCACATCCACCAGAACATTCCGGGTGTGATGAGCGAGATCAACAAGGTCTTCGCCGACAACGGCATCAACATCTGCGGCCAGTTCCTGCAGACCAACGAGAAGGTCGGTTACGTCGTCATCGACGTGGACAAGGAATACTCCGACCTGGCGCTGGAAAAGCTGCAGCACGTCAACGGCACCATCCGCAGCCGCGTGCTGTTCTGATGCGTTGAGCAGGCAGCACTGCCAAAAGGGAGGCTTCGGCCTCCCTTTTTCGTTTGCGCGCCTCGCCCGATCGGCTCGCTAGCTGCGCAGCACCCGGTTGCCCGCGGCGTCCACATCCGAGCCGGGTTGCTCATCACGCGGTTCGGGCATCGGCGGCACGTCCGTCTCGATCGGTGCCTGACGCGGCTGCAACACCGGTGCCTCGAGCTGCTCCGCCTCCTGCGGCTGCTCGCCCGTCTCGCCACGCGGTTCGCTGCTATCCAGCGGATGCTGGCGCGCCTTGTCCGGATGGGTGGGCCCGGTGCCGTCAGCCATGACGACCGAGGCGCCAGCCAGCGAAACCAGCAGAATGCTCAAGCGCAGCATGCTCATCGTGCACCTCCGATCAGGGTTGGTCCGCTTTCGGCATATGCGCGTCGGCAAAGGTTTCCCTAGCTGCGCCACGAGCAGCCGAGCGGTCGATGCCAGACGCGAAACGGCCCGGCAAGCGTTGCCTGCCGGGCCGTTATTGAGCACCGTTGCGATCAATAGGCGCCGCGTGCACCACCTTCGCCGCCGGTGCCCGTAGTGCCCTGCTCACCGGAGGCACCATCGCCGCCGGCATCGACGCCGGTGCCGCGATCACTCCCGGGCGTGGTCGCCGGGCGATCGCCGGAGCCCGGCATATGGCCGGTACCCGTGCCGGCGCCGCTGTCCATTCCGCTACCCGTGCCAGTTCCGCCAGTACCCATGCCGGTGCCTGTTCCGCTGCCGCCCATGGTGCCTTGCTCATGGGTACCGTGGCCCATCGAGTCATGGGTGCCGGTACCCGCATCGGTGCCAGTGCCGGTATTGCCCGCTGCGAACGCCGCGCCAGAGATCAGCCCAGCCAGAGTGAATGCGGCAATCTTGTGTATGGTCATGATGTTCTCCTGCATATCTTCAGGGGTTCACAGGTTCCGGCAGCAGGGCGCAGCAGGGGTTTCCTCGGCAGCCTTTACAAAACATGACAGAGCCCGCGAGGCCTGTTGCAGAGCGGCTATGGAGAAGAACCGTCGGTCGCGTCGCTGCGGTCGCCGAGCAGATCCTCCACATACAGCATGCGCACCAGCACCATTCCAACCGCGGCCAGCGGTGTCGCCAGCAGAAGCCCGAGCGTGCCGGCGAGCAAGCCGAACAGCAGCTGCACAGCGATAGTCAGCGCGGGCGGGATCGAAACGATGCGTTGCTGCATCAGCGGCGTGAAGACGTAGCTCTCCAGCGCCTGGACGAACAGATAGAGCCCGGCGACATAGAGCACCGTACGACCACCCTCCAGAGAGGCCAGCAGCAGCGCCGGAATCACCGCCAGCACCGGGCCGATATTGGGTATGAACGACAGCAACCCGGCAATCAGCCCGAGCACCAGGGCCAACTCGATACCCAGCAGCCAGAGACCAAGGGTGGTCAACACGCCGATCAGCAGCATTTCCAGCAGCTTGGCCAGCAGCCACGCGCGCAAGGTCGCACCGCTTTCATCGAGAATCTCGCCGGCGCGTGGGCGATAGCCGAGCGGAACCAGCTTCAGCAGCCCCCGGACATAGATCTGCGGATTGATGGCAAGGCAGATGCCGATGGCGAACGCGATGACGAAACTGCTCAGCGCGCCCGCCACCGAGCCCATCACCTTGGTCACCACGCTGAACGCGCTGGAGCCGTCAGGGAGAGAGTCTTCGAGGCGATCGCCCTGCTGCATCAGTTCGTTCGCCCAGGGCAGCTGCTCGGCACGCTCGCGCAGCTGCTCGACGGCCTGTGGCAGGGAATCGGACAACGCATCGGCCTGCTCGGCGATGTTTGGCGCGACCCACCAGCCACCGCCGCCAAGGGCGAGCAGCATCACCACGAAGAACGCCGGCATGGCAGCCTTGTAGGGCATGGAGGTGTGGTCGCTGATCCACTGGCTTACGCCGTGAATCAGTACGCCGAACAGAATCGAGGCGAACAGCAGCAGCAGAAAATCGAAGGCCAGCCAGGCGACTATGCAGAACAGCACGACTGCGGCGAGCACGGCAGCCTGCACCATGGCGCGATTGGCCAACTTCTTGGCGTCGTTCTGCGACGTGGGTGTGGACATGGTTCTCCCCCTGATGAGTACAAGGGGTACGACAGGCCACCCGGCGCTTTAATTCAGGCTCGGAGCCAATCAGCGCAGCAGTTGCCAGAGCGATGCGCCGACGCCGGCCATGCTTTCACCGGCGACCAGCCCGGCTGCGGCGACGATCACGAAACGCTCGCCAAGGCTGCGCCAACGCGAGGCGAACGCCCAGGCCAGCACTGCACCGAGAGTCATCATCAGCGAAATCGACGCCGGAATGATGAATGCCAGGCCGAGCGCCGCGGAACTCGGCAACCAGCGCAGGCGGCGCTCCGGCAGCAAGCCCTCGAGCGTCCCGAGCAGCACGCCACAGAGCGCACCAGCCAGCATCGCCCAGCGCACATCCGCAGCCAGCGCGCCGAGGCCACCGGTCAATGCTTCGGCGACCGCCTTCCAGGTGGCGACTGCCGGGGCCGGCCACTCCGGGGTGATCAGCATGCTCTGCGGGTTGGGAATCAGCAGCTGATAGGCCAGCACGCCGACCACGCTGCCCAACAGAATGCCGCAGCACTGCGCCACCGCCTGCCGCCCCGGCGCCGCACCGATGACGTGGCCGACCTTGAAGTCATTAAGCAGATCGGTGCACTGCCCCGCCGCGCCACCAGCGGTGTTGGCGCTCATCAGATTGACCGGCACCTGGCCCGGCGCGAACACACCGAAACCCAGCTGCGACAGCTGGCCGATGGCACCGATTGGCGGAATCCCGGTGGCGCCGACCACCCGCGCGGCGACCATCGCCAGCATCAGCGCCAGCGGAATCGACAGCAACGCCAGCCAGAGATCGATGCCGAACAGGCTGACCTGCAACACCAGTACCAGGAGCACCGCCAGCACGAAACCCCCGATTGGCCAACCATTTGGGCGCCGCGACTTCGGCTGTCGGGGTACCGCTGACGAGCGCGAACGCAGCAGGCGCAACCCCAGCGAAGTCAGCGTGGCGCAGACCATCAGGCTCACGCCGGGCCACAGCAGCCATTCGATCAATAAGGCGAACTGCGGCCCCTGCGCACCGGCCGGCAGGCGCACCAGGCCTTCGGCCAGCAGCCAGGGCGCGATCAACCCCCAGGCCAGCACGGCACCGAGCAACAGCGACAGGCCGACACGCAGGCCGATGATGCCGCCAAAACCGAGCAACAGCAGCGAGGGTTCGAAGCTGAACGTCAGGCGCTCCAGCTGCGCCGAAGGTGCCCAGCGCGGCAGCGTCCAGAAGAAGGCATCGATCAGCTTGCTCGCCGCCGCCAGCAGCGCCGCACTGCCCAGCACCCAGAGTCTTCGACCGGCTTCGGCGCCATGGCTGTAGATCTGCTGCAGCGTCGCCAGGGTTGCCATGCCTTCGGGAAAGCGCAGCCCCGACTCGACGATCAACGACGGCCGCAGATACCAGGCGACCCAGATGCCGAGAAAGCTCACCGAGAACACCCAGGCCATCAGCGGCAGGCTGTCCAGCTGCTGACCGGTGAGCAGCGTGTAAGCCGGAATCGGCGCCACCAGCCCGCCGGAGATGATCGACGCGCAGGACGAAGCGGTGGTCTGGTTGATGTTGCTTTCCAGCAATGACCAGCGCGGACGGCCGAACGCAACGGACATGCTCTGCCAAAAAGCGAAGCCGATCAGCAGCGCGATGATCGACATATTGAACGACCAGCCGATTTTGAGGCCGGAGTACACATTGGACGGCGCCAATAGCGCACCGAGCAACAGCCCGGTAAGCAAAGCACGCGCAGTCAGTTCCCGAGGCGAAACGGCAAGGTTGGTCGCGATCATGCGGTTACTTTAGCAGCCACTGCGGTGCAAAAACGCGCGCCCTTCCAAGCGGCTCACCCGCCCCTTGGCCGAGTTGCGCACGTGCTGGCGGGATAATGCCCGTTCGCCATCGCTCGGCTGAACTTCGCTGCAAGGTGCTGGTCGTTTAGTAACTTTTTAATCAATCACGCCCGACTGACTAGGTACCGAACATGGACGCGGAGCTTACACGGGATACTTCCTCCCCAACTGTCACGCTGCTAACCGGCAATGAGCTGCTGGGGCTGTTTTTTCGTCACTTTCTCGGCGAGCAGGCGCAAGTCGAGGTTTCGCTGGCCGGACTGGAATCGGCTGAGCACACGGGTGCCGATCTGTTTCTGGTGGACGCCGGCCATAGCGAGGCTGAACAGATTTCCAGCCTGATCGATCAGCTGGACGAGCAGACACCGGTGGCGCTGGTGAACATTGTCCCCGAACAGGCCGAACAGCTGGTGGAAAAGCACCCGGTGATTCGCGGTGTCTTCTACAGCCACGCCACCCGCGAACATCTGCTCGAAGGTATCCGCGTGCTGTTGCAGGGCGGCGACTGGCTGCCGCGCGTGCTGACCGAGCGTTTGTTGGGACAATGGCGGCGGATGCGCCAGCTAGCCGAAACCAAATCGAGCCTGACGCTGCGTGAGCGGGAGATCCTCAGCCTGGCGGGCAAGGGGCTGTCGAATGCGGAGATCGCCGAGCAGTTGTGCCTGAGCCCGCATACGATCAAGAGCCATATCCACAACCTGCTACGCAAGATCGGCGCCTCCAACCGAGCCGAGGCGGCCTACCTGCTGCGCAGTCATCTGGATTGGGACAAGACCTGCAGCGCCTGAGGACGTCACCGCGAGTGGCCGTCCGCACCGCGGATGGCACTGCAGGCGGCGCGCTCGACGCCGGCGTGTCGGTGAGATCGGCCAGGCATTAATCCCTGAATGCCGAAAATCGCTGCCTTTTTTAAATCATCGGATGGATGTTCAAAGGCTCATGTGGCGTTCAAGAATCGCGCCCACTGTCATCCGGTACAACACCAATGACCCATCCTGCCCTGCCCCGCATCACGCTCGTATTTGCACTCATTGCCGGCTCGATCGGCGCGCCGCTGCACGCTGCCGACCTGATGGATAACGGCGACCTTTCGCCGGTCGGCATTTCGAGCGCGGTTTCCGCTGCGCAGCGGGCGGTCCCGCTGTCCTCCTCACAGGCGGCCTATGTGCAGCAGATGGGCCAAGGCAACCTGGCCGACCTGCGCCAGAGCGGCCAGGCCCTGAATGCCCAGATACTGCAGCAGGGTTCGGACCAGGAAGCCTTCATCCTTCAGCACGGCGACAATCTGCTGGCCATCGTCGAACAGGTCGGCCAGGGCAACTTCGCCGACATCCGCCAGACCGGCAGCGACAACCAGGCCAGCATCAGCCAGTACGGCGCCTATAACGACGCACGCATCGAACAGACCGGGAGCGGGCTGCGCAGCACCGTCACCCAGTTCGGCATCGGCCAGCAGATCAACATCGTGCAGGGTCGATAACCGCCAGGGACCAAGGAGAAACACATGTTCAAGCCCGTCGCGATAGCCAGCTTGCTTGCCCTCGGCGCCACCCAGGCCTTGGCCGAGAACAGCATCGAACTGGAGCAACGTGGCGCGGACAACGTTGCCGAGCTGCAACAGCTCGGTCTGGTCGAATCCAGCACAATCGATGTCAGCCAGATCGGCAACCTCAATGAGGCCAGCGTCACCCAGGTCGGCGAGGCCTACTTCAAGGTCGCCAACCTCCAGCAGATCGGCAATGCAAACCTCGCCACGGTCGAGCAGACCGGACGCACCAGTACCCTGAACGCCAGCAGCGTCGGCAACGGCAACCGGATCGATGCCAGCCAGACCAGCTTCGTCAGCGCCCAGGTCGATCAGCGTGGCGACGACAACCAGCTGACCTTCCGCCAGGAGGGCTTCTTCGAAGGCGCCCAGCTGAGCGTGTCCCAGGACGGCCTGGGCAACATGGCCGATATTTTTCAGGGCGACGGCAATCGTATGACGCTCGCTCAGATCGGCAGCTACAACACGGCGGATATCCACCAGAGCGACTACCACAACGAGCTGGACTTCACCCAGAACGGCGACAGCAACCGACTGACGGTCGAACAGAACGGTTTCGGCGGCCGCATCAGCGGTTCGTCGACCGGCAGTGGCAACAGCGTCGACATCGCACAGCGCTTCATGTCCAACCAGGCCACGGTAATCCAGAACGGCAACGACAACCTGGCGAGCATCGAGCAGGGTAACTACAGCCATCAGGCAACCATCACGCAGATGGGCAGCGCCAACGAGGCGATCATTCGCCAGAGTCTGCCGACCAACGATTACACCCGTTTGCCGAGCGCCGCAGCGATCCACCAGAGCGGCATCGGCAACAGCGCGACCATCGTCCAGCAGTAACCCAGCGCCCACTCCAGCCACGGACCGGCTTCAACGGAAACAGAACGGATGCTGACCATGACCCTCGCCACCTGGCTGCTCGCCGCCGCCGCACCAACTGACGCGGCGGTAAATGCCAGCCTCGACCTGCAACCCGTCGCGGACGATCGGCTGTCCCTGGCCCTGTGCTTCAAGGGCAGCGGCCAGCAGGTCCGCTTCCGCCTCAAGGTCCGCTCCAGCGGCAAGGCTGGCAGTGCCCAGACTGCGCAGAGCGGCACGCTGATCGCCAGCCCCACGGAGCAATGCCCGCTGAACAACCGGCTCGGCATCGCGGACGACACCCGTGTCGAGGCCGAGCTGCAGTGGTGGATCGACGACGCCGAGCAGCCGCCGATGCTGCGCAGCTACCCATCAGATGAGGTCGAGGTGGACGATAACGACGGGCCACAGCAGATCGCCTAAGCGCGTGCGCCGGACCAACGGTGGCGCATGGGCCAGTCGTTCAGCGCAGGTTCAGGCTGGGTTCAGGAAGGGTTCAGTGACAACCGTTCAGGCTAGGGGCCGTCAGTATCCCGCTGCCTGAAAAGGAGTCACCGATGAAAAAACTTAGCACTCTGGCCCTCGCCACCACCCTCGGCATCTTCAGCTTCGGCGCCCACGCCGCGGAGAACTTCGCCGGTTTCACCTGGGGCAAAAGCACCGTCAACACCGACCGCTCCAGCTCGCTGAAGCAGAACATGGACGGCAAGAATCGCTTCGATGACGTGATCAAGAACAGCGGCACCTGGGGCGTGCGCGCCGGTCAGATGACCGACGAAGGCCGCTACTACATGACCTATGAAAATGTCTCCGACGATTACGGCAGCAGCCTCAAGCTGCGTCAGCAGAACCTGATCGGCAGCTACGACATGTTCGTCCCGCTGGGCGACACCACTCGCCTGTTCGGCGGTGCCAGCGCCGGTCTGACCAAGCTGGAAAACGAGTCCAAGGGCTACACCCGTGACAGCGACATCGGCTACCTGGTCGGCCTGCAGGCCGGTATCCTGCAGAAGCTCGGCGACAACACCTCGGTCGAAGCCGGCTACCGCTACCTGCGCAGCAACGCCGGTACCGAAGTCTCCGAGCGTGGCGTCGGCAAGCTGGGCTCGATCGACGTACACAGCAGCAAGCAGGCCTATCTGGGTCTGAACTATCACTTCTGATGGCCTTACGCTGACAGAACGTTGAACAACGGCCGGGCATTGCCCGGCCGTTTGCCCAGGGAGCAGAAAAATGAAAGTGCTGGTGGTGGAAGACGAGGCGCTGCTGCGCCACCACTTGCTGACGCGGCTCGGTGAAAGCGGGCATATCGTCGATGCCGTGCCCAACGCCGAAGAAGCGCTGTATCAGACCCACGAATTCAATCACGACCTTGCCGTCATCGATCTCGGCCTGCCAGGTATCAGCGGGCTGGACCTGATCCGCCAGCTGCGCAGCCGCGGCAAGGTCTTCCCCATTCTTATCCTCACCGCCCGCGGCAACTGGCAGGACAAGGTCGAAGGCCTGGCCGCCGGCGCCGACGACTATGTGGTCAAGCCGTTCCAGTTCGAGGAATTGGAAGCCCGGCTGAACGCGCTGCTGCGCCGCTCCAGCGGCTTCACCCAGGCCACCATCGAAGCCGGCCCGCTGCTGCTTGATCTCAATCGCAAGCAGGCCATGGCCAATGGCGAGCCGCTGGCGCTGACCGCTTATGAATATCGCATTCTCGAATACCTGATGCGTCATCAGCAGCAGGTGGTGGCCAAGGAGCGGTTGATGGAGCAGCTCTACAGCGGCGACGAGGAGCGCGATCCGAACGTGATCGAGGTACTCGTCGGGCGGCTGCGGCGCAAGCTCGAAGCGCAGTGCGCGATGAAGCCCATCGAAACCGTGCGCGGGCTCGGCTATCTGTTCACCGAGCGCTGCCGATGAGTCGACGCTGGCGCCGCCTCCAGGCGCGCGCTCGCAATCGACTGACCGGCGCGATGTCGCTGCGCCTGCGGCTGATGTTTGGCGCGGCGAGCCTTGCCGTGCTGTTCATGTTGGCCCTGCTACCGGCGCTGCAAGGCGCGTTTAGTCTTTCCTTCGAAAAAGTCATCGAACAGCGCCTGGCCGCCGATGCCAGCACGCTGATCACCGCCGCCCAGGTCGAAGGCGGCCGACTGCAGATGCCCGAGCGCCTGCCGGACGAGGAATTCGACCTGCCAGATGCACAGCTGCTCGGCTTCATCTACGACCGCCGCGGCGAGCTGGTCTGGCATTCGCGCTCGGCCGCCGACGAGCGCATCGACTATCGTCCGCGTTACGAGGGTGGCAGCACCGAATTCCTCCGCGTACGCGATGCGGACGGGATGGAGTACTTCGTCTATGACGTCGAGCTGCAGCTGGCTGGCAGCCGCGACAACGCCTTCAGCTTCGTCACCATGCAGCCGACCAGCGAGTACCTGAGCCTGTTCGATGAATTTCGCCGGCAACTCTATCTGTGGCTGGGCAGTGGTTTGCTGGTGCTGCTGGCCCTGCTCTGGCTCGGCCTGACCTGGGGCTTCCGTACGCTCAAGCGGGTCAGCGCCGAACTCGACCAGGTCGAAGCCAGCCAGCGCGAACGACTGAGCGATGACCACCCGCGCGAACTGCTGCGCCTGACCCGCTCGCTGAACCGCCTGCTGGACAGCGAACGGCGCCAGCGCGAGCAGTACCGCAACTCGTTGGGCGACCTCGCACACAGTCTGAAAACACCGCTCAGCGTGCTGCAGGGCGTCGGCGAAACCCTTGCGGCGCAGGCACAGAGCCGCGAGCAGGCGCAGGTGATGCAGGCGCAGATCGAACGCATGAGCCAGCAGATCGGCTATCAGCTGCAGCGCGCCAGTCTCGGCAAGAGCGGTCTGGTGCGTCACCGGGTCCAGCTGCGGCCATTGCTCGACAGCCTGTGCAGCACCCTGGACAAGGTCTATCGCGATAAACACGTGCAGGTCGACATGCAGCTCGCCGAGTCCTGCCTGGTGCCGATGGAACAGGGTGCGCTGATGGAGCTGCTCGGCAACCTGCTGGAAAACGCCTATCGGCTCTGCCTCGGCCAGATCCGCATCAGCGCCCTGCCCGATGGCGACAACCTGCTCCTGCTGGTGGAGGACGACGGCCCTGGCGTACCGGTCGACCAGCGCGCACGGATCATCCGCCGCGGTGAACGCCTCGACGGCCAGCACCCCGGCCAGGGCATCGGCCTGGCGGTGGTCAAGGACATCCTCGACAGCTACGGCGGCGAGCTCAGCCTCGGCGAGTCGCAGCTTGGCGGTGCAGCGTTTCAGATTCGCCTGCGCGCCGACTGAGCGAACGGCACTCCCGTTGCCTCCCGGCCGCTGCTAGAGTTCGCTGCCGAGCCACCTGCAGCCCTACGGAGCGCGCATGTCACTGGATGACCGCAAGAAACTCGTCCGCCAGCATATCGACCTGACCTGGAATCGCGGGCATCTGGCGCTCGCCGAGCACCTGCACAGCAAGGATTTTCTCTACAAGAGCTCGTTTATCGGCCGGCCGCTGGTCAGCGCTGAGTTCCTCGACATGGTTCGGCAGATTCGCCACGCCATGCCAGAGCTGGAAGTGGTCGTTGAGGAGTGCATCGCCGAAGGCAACCGCGTGGTCACCTGGAGCACGCTGATTGGCACCATCGAACATTCCGCATTTGGCTATCCGCCCAGCGACAAGGTGCTGAGCATTTCCGCCATGGCCTTCTGGAGCATCACGCCGACGCAGCAGGTGCAGGAGATCTGCACCATGTTCGACATGGAAAGCTTCCGTGCCCAGCTGGGGCTGGATACCCGGCCCTACGCCGAAAAATCCCAGCCCTGAGCCAGCAGCGGTTCACCAGAGCCAGCCAAGCCAGAGCAGCGCCACCAGCAGCCAGGCACTGAGTGTCAGTGCACCGCGCTCCCATTGCCGATTCCAGCGTCGCTCGCGCTGACGCCAGCGATTGCGCTTGAGGTGGATCGCGGGAACAGGCAGCGGCGGCTGGCGCAGCACCCGGGTGACATATAGCGATCCCCACAGCGCCGGATTCGGCAACCTGGCCAGGCGTGGCGGCACTCGCCAGCCACGGTGCAGCGCCCACCCGGTCAGCGTCAGAGCAGCCAGCAGCGGCCAAAGCGCTGCCCATAAGCCAGCCGGATAGAGGCCGTCCAGCAGGGGTTCACGCAGCGCCGGCCAGAGCCAGGGCAGCAGCAGCGATGCCACGCTGAGCGCCGCCCACGGCAGCCATTGACCGGCCGGCGGGCGGGCGCTGGCATGTTGCTGATCGCGCCACATCAGCCAGAGTGCACGCAACAGCAGCAGCGCGGTGGCGAAGCTGGCCAGCGTCAGCCAGGGCGCCCAGGCGGCGAAGGCGCTGTCATGCCAGGCGTCCTTGAGCAGGTACTTCACCGCCGCGCCGCTGCTCAGCGGCGCGCCCATGATCGCCAGCGCGGGCACGAGCAGCAGAAGCCAGGCCAGCCGTGGCAGACGCCCTTCGTGGACCATTCCCGCCGCGAGAAATAGCGCGCCCTTGGCCAGGCCGTGATGCACGCCGAACAGCAGTAGCACCGCGAGCAGCGCGGCCGATGGCTCCTCCAGGCTCCAGGCCAGCGCCAGAATCATCAGCATCCAGCCCATCTGGCTCACCGAAGAATAGGCCAGCACCGCCTTCGACTTGCCCGCACACAGCCCCAACGCAGCCGCATAGAACGCGCCGAAAATCCCGGCGACCAGCAGCGGCGTGCTCCAGGCCGTCAGCGTCGGATCGGCCTCCGGTACGCAACGCCAGATACCGAGGATGCCCGCCTTGAGCATCGCCCCGGAGAGCACCGCACTGGCCGGCGCCGGTGCCTCCGGATGGGCCAGCGGCAGCCAGACGTGCAGCGGCCAGAAGCCAGCCTTCAGGCCAAGGCCGAGTAGCAGTAAGGCGAGGGTCAGATGGTCGATCGGTTGCGCCTGCCAGCTGGCGAAGTCGAAGGCCTGGCCGGCGGCATGGGTGCGCAACAGCAGCCCGGCGAGCAACAGCATCTCGCCGCAGATCGCCAGCTGCAGATACAAGCGCCCCGCTCGCCGTGGCCCCGGCCCGCCGCGGTGCACGATCAGCCCGTAGGCCGACAGGCTCATGGCACTGAAGCCGAGGTAGAAACTCAGCGCGTCGGTGGCGACGATCAGCAACAGATTGCCGGCCAGCGCCAGCTGCCAGAACGCCCAGAAGCGCAACCGACGCGGGTCCCGGCGCAGGCTGCTATTGGCAAAAACCGCTGCGCAGCCCCAGAGCACGGCGGTAAAACCCAGCCAGGCGCGGGTCAGCGTGTCGTCGGCGCCCCAGCGCACTCCTTCCCACAGCCAGGGCAGCTCCAGTGCCGGCTGTGATTGCAGCGCCGCCAGCAGCGCCGGCACACACGCCAGCCACAGCCATGGCAGGCAACGCTCGCGCAGCCACAGCAGCAACGCGCCGCCAAGCAACGGTGCGAAGGGCACCAGCAACCACAGCCAGGCGCTCATATGGCGAACTCCCGCTCGACGATCAGCTGGCTCCAGCCCAGCGGGCTCAGCGCCGTCGCCGCCAACAGGCCAACCAGCAGCGACAGCAGCGCGGTAATCACCGGCGGCAGCAGCAACATCCAGTGGGTCTCGAAGCGCTCCTCGGCCCAACGATTCTCATGCCAGTCGGCCGGCTCGGCGAACCAGCCGCGCCAGAGCAGCGGCAGGAAATAGGCCGCGTTGAGCAGCGCCGAGCCGAGCAGCACCAGCAGCACCCAGTCCTGACCGACTTCCAGCGCGCCGAGGCCGAGCGTCCATTTGCTGATAAAGCCGGCAATCGGCGGAATGCCGATCATGCCCAGCGCGCCGATGGAAAAGGCCGTCATGGTCCAGGGCATGCGCCGGCCGACGCCGTCCATCTCGCGGATGCGGTGAATCCCCAAGGTTTCGGCGAAGTTGCCCGCGCAGTAGAACAGCGTGACCTTCATCAGCCCCTGATGCACCAGATGCACCAGCCCGCCCACCGCAGCGATCGGCCCGAGCAGCGCGACGCCAAGCGTCACGTACGACACCTGGCTGATGGTCGAGTAGGCCAGACGCTTCTTCAGCTCCTGCTGCTGCAAGGCGCGCAACGAGCCATAGAGGATGGTCGCCGCGGCCAGCCAGAGCAGCGGCTTGGTGAGATCCAACTGCGTCAGCGCCTCGGCGCCGAACACGTCGTAGACCACCCGCACGATGCCGAACGCCCCCGCCTTCACCACCGCAACCGCATGCAGCAACGCACTGACCGGCGCCGGCGCAACCATCGCCTGCGGCAGCCAACCATGCAATGGAATCAGCGCGGCCTTCACGCCGAGGCCGAGAATCAGCAACGCAAAGGCTACCCGCAGTCCGACGTCATGCTCGCCGACCTGCTCCAACAGATAGCCGGCGGCCTGGAAATCCGGTGTGCCGGCCAGGCTATGCAGCAGCGCCACGCCCATCAACACCAGGGTGCCGCCACCCACCGTATACGCCAGGTAGACCCGCCCGGCCCGCAGCGACTCGGGCGTACCGCGATGCACCACCAGCGGAAAGGTGGCCAGGGTCAGCAGCTCGTAGAACAGCAGGAAGCTGACCAGGTTGCCGGCCAGCGCCAGGCCCACGGTGGCGCTGACGCACAGGCTGAAGTAACCGAAGAAGCGTGAGCGCAGCGGCGAATCTTCCAGATAGCCGATGGCGTAGATCGTCGTCAGCGCCCAGAGCAGCGACGACAGCGCAACGAACAGCAGTGCCAGGGCATCGGCCTGCAGCACCAGCGGCGCGCCCGGCAGCAGCGGCACGCTGAAGCGGTACTCGCTGCCCTGGCTGACGCCGTAGAGCATGCCGCCGACCAGCAGCAGCTTGAGCGTTACGCCGAGCAGGTTGAGCGTCACGCGCAGACGCTGCTGATCCTCGCGCAGGGCGAAGATCACCAGGCCCGGCAGCAGCGAGCTGAGCACGATGCCGAGCGGCAGCAGGCCGTGCCAGTTCATCGTCCGAGCCCTCCGAGCCAGAGCAGCAGCGGCTCGCTGATCAGCGCCAGGCCCCAGACCAGCAGCGCCGGCAGCAGCGCCAACCATTGCGCCAGACGATCGGGATGGATGCTCGGCGGGTTCGGCCGGGCGCGGTCGAAACCGTGGGCGACGACGCGGAACACATAGGCAGCCGACATCAGCGTGCCGAGCAACACGCCCAGCGCCCATGGCCAGTGCTGCGGCTGTTCGAACAACGGCTGCAGCAGTAGCCACTTGGCCAGAAAGCCACCGCTGGGTGGTAGGCCGACCAGGCTGCCACCGGCCACAGCGAATGCCGCCAAGGCGATCGGCACGTTCTGGCTGGCGCCGCGCATGCCGGTCACGCGCTTGCTGCCGAGAATGCTCTGCAATTCACCGGCGGCGAGAAACATCGAGACCTTGGCCAAGCCGTGGGCCAGCACGAACAGCCACAGGGCGGCGTGCAAACGTGGTTCATTGAGGTGCAGCAGCAGCCCCAGCGCCAGCAGCGCGTAACCGAGTTGAGCCACGGTGGAATATGCCACCAGGGTCTTCAGGCGTGGCGCACGCAGTGCCGACCAGCCGCCGGCGAGCAGCGCCAGCACACCGGCGGCGCCGAACATCAGGCCGGCGTCGCGGCCGAATTCAGCCGGGGCAATCTCGCTCCAGATCAGCCAGAGGATGTACAGCGGCCCCTTGACCACCAACGCCGAGAGCAGCGCGCTGACCGCAGTCGGCGCCGCGGCGTGAGCTGGCGGCAGCCACAGGTGCAGCGGCCACAGCGCGGCCTTGAGCATCAGCCCGAGGGTCATCAGCAGCAGCGCCAGATGCGTCACCCCATCGGCTTCGCTCAGCTGCGCGAGCATGGCCAGATCGAGCACGCCGTAACGTCCGTAGATCAAGGCCACGCCCAGCAAATAGGCCAGCGATCCGGCGAGCGACAGCAACAGGTAATTCAGCGCCGGTTTCCAGGCCTTGCGTCCGGCCAGCGACACCAGCGCCACGGCGACCAGGCTGAGCAGCTCCAGCGTGACGTAGAGGTTGAACAGGTCCGCCGACAGCCACAACGCAGCCAAGGCTGCATGCAGCAGGCAGGACAGCGGCCAGTAATCTTCCTTGCCAGCAGCATGAGGGATGCGCGCCGCGTATAGCGCCACCAGCAGGTGCAACCCGGCGGTGAACACCAGTAACAGCGCCGCCAGCGGCGTCAGTCGGAAACGGATCGCCAGCCCCGCCTCCCAGCCACCGACAAGCAGGCTGCGCTCACCGTGATCGAGCACCACCTGCAGCGCCATGATCGCCGCCACCAGCGCGCCCAGGCTCAACGCGATCACCCAACGCCCGCTGCGTGCCGGGCGCAGCAGGATCAGCAGCAAGGCGCCGGCTAATGGCAGCAGCAGGCTGACCAGGGCGGCATTCATCGCTCGTGCTCCGTCGATGAAGCCAGCGCACTGCTCAGGCGCAAGGCCAGCGCCGTCGCGCTCACCGCCACCACCAGCCCGGTGACCACCAGCGCCACCAGCAACGGATCGCTCGGGTCGTGGCGCGCCGCCAGGGCGATCATCACCAGGAACACGCCGCTGCCCATCAGGTTGATCGCAATGATGCGTCGCAGGGCATGGCGCAGCGTCAGCAGCCCATGCAGGCCGAGCAGCCAGAGGGCGAAGCCGATGGCAATCCAGAACAGCGTGGCGCTCATGACTGCGCCTCCGGTTCGTCGCCGATCACCAGCAGACTCAGACTGGCGGCGATGGACAGCGTGGCCGCCGCCTCGACGAGCAGAATCAGCGGCTTGGCCCAGCCGGCCGGATACTGCAGCCAGCCATCGCCAAACCAGGCGCAGGCGGCGGCCACGCCGATGAACAGCAGCAAGCCGACCAGTACCAGCAGGCGCAGCGGCCAGAAACTCCAGTGCAAGGCCGGCAGCGCCCCCGCCAGGCGCAGCAGGACGATGCCCGCCGCCAGCAATGCGCCGGCCTGGAAGGCGCCGCCCGGCGAAGCCGCCCCGCGCCAGAGCACATAGCCGCCAGCCAGCACCAGCAGCGGCGCCAGAGTGCGGGCCCAGGCCTGCAGTAGCGGCCAGGGTTCGCTCAATCGCGGCTGCAGCGGTCCGAGCTGGCGGGCGCCGAGCAGCGCCAGTAGCAGCACCGCCAGCTCCAGCAGCGTGTCCCAGGCGCGGAAGTTGAGCAGCACCGCCGTCACCGGATGCTCGACGCCGCTTTGCGCCAGCGCCGCGTCGATCTGCGCCGGTACCGTCGGTTGCAGCTCGGCCAGCGGAGCCAGTTGTGGCAACAGCAGCATCAGCAACGGCAACACCACCAGCAGCGCGGCCAGGCGACGGCGCCGCGACAGGCGCGGTTCGCTGCCGGCCTGGGGTTGCCGCGCCAATGCGGCGAACAGCAATACGCCGGTCAGGCCGGCACCGATGGCAGCCTCGGCCAGTGCCAGATCGACGGCCCCCAGCCGCGCCCAGACCAGCGCCAGCACCAGGCCGAAGGCAATGAACAGCAGCACGCCGGCATACAGCTGGCGCACATGCAGCGCACCGCCGGCCAGCCCCAGCAGCAACAGACCGAGCACCCCATCGAGCAGCCACTCACTCATCGCCACCCTCCTCGTCAGCCTGGCGTGCCAGCAGCTGACAGGCGGTGGCACCGGAAGCCAGCACCAGCAGCCAGATCAGCAGCATCTGCGCGACCTCCAGCAGACTGCCGGCGCGCAGGGAAAGGCCAGCGACCACCAGACCGAGGCCGAGGGTGTCGGCCTTGGTCAGCGCGTGCAGGCGACTGAGGGTGTCAGGGAAGCGCAGCAGGCCGATGCTGCCGGCGGCGAAGAACAGCAGGCCGCCGCCCAGCAGTAGCCAGCTGAAGATGCTCAGCAGCTCACTCATGGCGACTGCGCCGCAACAGCTGCACCAGAGCGGCGCTGATCATCGCCGCCAATAGCGCCAGCACCAGCGCCGCATCACGCAAGCCGGGGGCGCCCTGCCACTGCGCCATGACCAGCAGCAGCGCGGCACCGGTGGTGCCGAACAGCTGCACCGCGAGCAGCCGGTCGACCCGCCCCGGCCCGCGCAGCACGCGCCACAGGCCGATGATCAGGGTCAGCAGCAACAGGGCCGAGAACAGTGCCATCAGCGCACCTCCCGGCTACCGAGCAGGCGCTCCAGACGCTGTTCGAGATCGGCGACCGTAGCCTGCCAGGGCAACCGCTCATCCAGCACATGCACACGCATCTGGTCATCCTCGATGCGCGAAGCCAGCGTGCCGGGCAGCAGCCCGACCAGGGCCGACAGCAGCAGGCGCACCCGCGGCGACTGGCTGGCGAGCGGATACGCATGCCACGCCGGCTGCAACGGGCAACGCGGTTGCAGCGCGCGGCGCGCCACGTCCCAGCCGCCGAGCAGCATGTGCTTGAGGAAAAAACCGAGGAATGCCGGCAGCGCGCCCAGGCGCATGCCCAACGGGCGCAATCCCAGCCACAGGCTCAGGGCAACGGCCAGCGCAACGGTCGGCACGCCCAGCAGCCAGCCCTGCCCGGCAGCGAACAGCGCCCAGAGAGCGGCATAGATCAGTGACCAGAAGAGCGCGTCGGTGGCTCCGCGACGCAGTGTGGCCTGTGTCATCACATCCTCCTTGGCATTCCGATCTTTGTATCAAGTCGAGGCGAAGAGTTCGCCGCTGTCCACATCCCGCAGCCAAATGCCTTGTATCAGCAGATTGCCGTTCGGCCTGGCCCGAGCGCACCCGGAACTCGGGCGGAACGTCCGTGCGCGAGGCTGGTCTGTCCTCCCTGAGGCCGCGGTGTGGACGCCCGGTCATAACAATCACCCCACGAGGGCAAAACAGGGCTGAGCTGCCGGCGAGCGGCACGCCGAGGAATCCGAGATGAGTGCAATTGCGTTGTTGCTGGTAGGCCTGATCGCCATGGCGCTGGGCTACGTTTTCTACTCGAAGTTCATCGCCGAACGGATCTACCGTCTCGATCCCCACTACCTGACGCCGGCGCATACCATGCGCGACGGCGTGGATTACGTGCCCACCAACAAGTTCGTGCTCTGGGGCCACCACTTCACCTCCGTGGCGGGTGCCGCGCCCATCGTCGGCCCGGCGATCGCGGTGATCTGGGGCTGGGGCCCGGCCTTCGCCTGGGTGATCTTCGGCACCATTTTCTTCGCTGGCGTGCATGACTTCGGCGCACTCTGGGCCAGCGCCCGCAGCCGCGGCCAATCGGTGGGCATGCTCAGTGGCCGGCTGATCGGCGCTCGCGGGCGCAGCCTGTTTCTGGTGGTGATCTTCCTCGTGCTGCTGATGGTCAACGGCGCCTTCGCCGCGGTGATCTCCAACCTGCTGGTGTCCACGCCGACCTCGGTGATCCCGGTGTGGGGCGCGATTCTGGTGGCGCTGGTGATCGGGCAGATGATCTACCGCTACAACATGAAGCTGCTCTGGCCGTCGCTCGGCGGGGTAATCGTGCTCTACGCGCTGATCCTGCTGGGCAACCAGTACCCGGTCGCCCTGCCGGACGAGATCATGGGCCTGTCGGCGAAGTCGGTGTGGATCCTGCTCTTGTTCGTCTACGCCGCCATCGCCTCGCTGCTGCCGGTGTGGGTGCTGCTGCAGCCGCGCGACTACATCAATGGCCTGCAGCTGTTCGTCGGCCTCGGCCTGCTCTATCTGGCCGTGCTGTTCGGCGCACCGGAGCTGGTGGCTCCGGCGTTCAACCAGGAACTGCCGGCCGACACGCCGAGCATCGTGCCGCTGCTGTTCGTCACCATCGCCTGCGGCGCGATCTCCGGCTTCCACGGCCTGGTCGCCTCCGGCACCACCTCCAAGCAGCTGGATAAAGAAACCGACGCCCGCTTCGTCGGCTACTTCGGCGCCATGGGCGAAGGCATGCTGTCGCTGGCGGCGATTATCTGCTGCACCGCCGGCTTCGCCACGCTGACCGACTGGCAGCAGGTCTACACCGCCTTCGGCAGTGGCGGCGTCACCGCCTTCGTGCAGGGCGGCGGCACGCTGCTGGCCAACGGCCTGGGCCTGCCGGCCGAGCTCGGCGGAACCATTCTCGCGGTGATGGCGATCCTCTTTGCCGGCACCACCATGGACACCGGCCTGCGCCTGCAGCGCTTCGTCATCCAGGAAGCCGGTGAACTGGCCGGAATGAAGGTCAATACCCTGATCGGTACGCTGATCGCCGTCGGCGTGTGCATGGCGCTGGCCTTTGGCGCCGGCTCCGATGGCACCGGCGGCATGGTCATCTGGCCGCTGTTCGGCACCACCAATCAGCTGCTGGCCGGCCTGACCCTGGCGGTGATCACCGTCATCCTGATCAAGCTGGGCCGCTCGCCGCTGTACACCCTGGTGCCGCTGGTGTTCCTGCTGGCCATGTCGATCTACGCGCTGCTGGTGCAGATGGGCCAGTTCTACCGCGCCGAAAACTGGCTGCTGCTGGGCATGGACGTGATCATCCTGATCGCCGCGCTGTGGGTGACCCTGGAAGCGGTAATTGCCATGCGCAAGGGCCGCGACCCGGCCGAGCAGGCCTTCGAGGCGCAGCCGTGAGCGAGCCGCTGAGCATTCTCGGCAAGGTTTCGGCGGGGTTGCGCGAGTTCTACGTCGCGCCCTACCGGCGCACCTTCGCCCGCGCCCGACGCGACGAGGACAACCTTTTCATGCTGCTGGTATTCAGCGAAACCCTCGGCGTGCCGAACCCGGCCGCCTGGTACACCCTGGAGCTGATGCCGGCGCTTTACGAGCGTTTCCATGACTGGCACCGGCGCATGGGCATGGAGCAGTCGCCGCTGGACCATATCGCATGCTGTTAGAGCTCGCTGCCGAGCGGCGCGTGCTGTTCTTCGGCGGCAAGGGCGGCGTCGGCAAGACCACCGTGGCTGCCGCCGCCGCGCTCGCCCAGGCCCAGGCCGGTCGCCGCGTGCTGCTGGTCTCCACCGATCCGGCGCACAACCTCGGTCACCTTTGGCACCGCCCGGTGGGCCCGCAGAAGGTGCGCCTCGCGCCCGGGCTGGACGGGCTGGAGCTGGACCCGGAGCTCACCGTGCAACAGCACCTCGATGAGGTCGGCGCCGCTCTGCGCAAGCTGATGCCGGCGCACCTGGCCGGCGAAGTGGACAAACACATGGCGCTCTCGCGCGATGCCCCGGGCATGCACGAGGCGGCGCTGCTGGAACGCATCGCTGAAACCGTCGACCAGGGCCTGGCCGAATACGACCTGCTGGTGTTCGACACTGCGCCGTCCGGGCACACCGCGCGGCTGATGGCCCTGCCGGAGATGATGGCGGCCTGGACCGAAGGCCTGCTGCGGCGCCAGGAGCGCGGCTCACGCTTTGCCCAGGTGCTGAAGAATCTCGGCCAGGATGATCGCGGCTTCGGCGAATCCATCCTCGGTCACGGCGGCGAAAATAAAGAGCAGGACCGCGACAGCCGCATCCGCATCCGCATCCGCATCCGCAGCATCCTCGACCGCCGCCGCGAGCGCTTCAACCGGTTGCGCGAGGTGCTTGGCGACGCCGAACGGTGCGCCTTCGTCATCGTCCTCGCCGCCGAGCGTCTACCCGTGCTGGAAACCATCGAGCTGCACGCACAGCTGCAGCGCGCCGGCACGCCGGTCGGCGCGCTGGTGGTGAACAAGCGCTCGCCGGCCGACGCCGGCAGCTTTCTCGCCGAACGCCACGCCCTGGAGGAACAGCATCTCGCCACCCTGCGCCAGGCACTGGGGCAGCTGCCGCTGCTCGAACTGCCGCTGCTGCCCGGCGATGTGGTCGGCGAAGCGGCACTGGCGGCCTTCGCCCATAGGCTGGGTGGTGCAACGGCCGCGCTATAGCCAGCCGTTGTCGCCCAGCACCTGGCTCTTGTAGAAATCGAGATTGGCGCGCATGGCGAACACGCCGGCGACACCATAGGCAAGGAAGCGGGCGAAGTCGCCGTAGCCCACAACGTCGAGCCCCATGATGATCAGGGTGACCGCGCCCAGCGCCAGCAGCGTATAGCTGAGCGCCCTGCGCCACATGCCCTTGGCCAGGTAGTACAGCGGCCCGAACAGAAACGCGAGGATGTTGAAGGCCATGGCTTGGCGCCGCTCGGCTGCGGACAGGCTCTTGAACGCGGGCAGGCGCGGGCCGCCAGCCTGCGCGATGGCCTGGAAACGTCGCTTCCAGCTGTCGGAAACGGGCAGCGCTTCGATCCGGCCCGCCTCAGCACCGGTCAGCGGGGCAAGCGGGGGTGCGTAGGGATTCTGGGTACTCATGAAACCTCCTTGTTTTCGAGCGCCCATGATCGCGCCCGCCGCTGGCCAGTGCCAATCCGACGTGCCCGCCACGTGCTGCGCCGCAAGTTTCCGGGCGCTGACCCGCTGCAACGGTCACACCAGATGCCGCACGAACCAGTCACCGGCCAGCCGCGCCACCTGTTCCAGAGTGCCGTGCTCCTCGAACAGATGGGTCGCGCCGGGCACCACCTGCAGCTGATGCACGCAGTGCAGCCGCGCCGCGGCCTCGCGATTGAGCTCCAGCACTTCCAGATCGCGACTACCGACGAGGAACAGCGAAGCGGCCTTGACCCGAGCCAGCGATTGGTCGGCCAGATCGACGCGACCGCCACGCGACACCACCGCGGCGACATCCGCCGGGCGCGACGCCGCGGTGATCAATGCCGCGGCGGCACCGGTACTGGCGCCGAACAGACCGATACGCAATTCGCGCAGGTCCGCCTCGTTGCCCAGCTGATCGACCACGCCGCTCAAACGCTGGCTGAGCAACGGAATGTCGAAACGCAGCTGGCGGGTAATCTCGTCGATCGCCTGCTCATCGGCGGTAAGCAGATCGAACAGCAACGTGGCCAGGCCCAGCTCGTTGAAATAGCGCGCCACGCTCTGGTTGCGCGGGCTGTGCCGGCTGCTGCCGCTGCCGTGCACGAAGACCACCAGGCCAGCGGCGTCAGGCGGTACGCAGAGGTCGCCATGCAGGCGCGCCTTGCCCAGGGTGAAGCGCATCGGTGTCGAGGTCGGTTGGCTCATGCGGGCTGCTCTCCCCGGTTCCAGGCACGCTGCAGCAGCTCGACGACCAGCCGGTCCGGCGTCTGATCGAAGTTCTCGTACCAGCGGCCGATGGCATACAGATCATGAGGCTGATGCAGACAGACGATGCGGTCGGCCAGCGGCTCCAGCTGCGTGACGCTGTCCGGCGCAGCCACGGGTACGGCGACGGTGATGCTGCTCGCGCCACACTGACGCGCTGCCTGCACCGCGGCGCGCATGGTCGCGCCGGTGGCAAGCCCGTCGTCGACCAGGATCACCGCACGCCCGACGATGGCCGGCGGTGCCCGATCACCACGGTAGGCCCGCTCGCGGCGCTGCAACTCATGGGTCTCCTGGGCGACGGTTCCATCTATTTCGGCCTTGGAGACGTGCACGTAGCGCAGGATGTCCTCGTTCATCACCCGTACGCCGCCACTGGCGATGGCGCCCATGGCGAGCTCGCGATTGCCCGGCGTGCCGAGCTTGCGCACCACCAGAATGTCCAGTTCCAGCCCAAGGCGTTGCGCCACCTCGAAAGCCACCGGCACGCCGCCACGCGGCAGCGCCAGGACCAGCGCGTTTTCCCAGCTGCCCTCCTGTGCCAGGCGCTCTGCCAGCGCCGCACCAGCCTGCGTTCGATCGGGGAAAGGAATCTTCAGGGTCATGGCAGGCTCCTCGGCGTAACTGCTGACTGTTAGGAGTCTGGCTCAATAATCGGCCAACGGTAGGCCACCTGCGGCGAAACAACCCAGGGCCGCTCCACCGTCGATCGGACGAATAAAGCGGGGAACGACAAAAGCGTTGCCGCCGACTATATGGCGCCATTAAAGTGCCACTATCCTGTGCCAGCCGATGGATAGATGCCGATGCCCCACAACAACAAGAAACCGGCGCTTTGGCGTGCCCGCACCCTGCTCGTGATGCTGCTTGGCCTGTTATCGCCGTCCACCTCGCTCCATGCAGGCGAAACCCTGACGCTGCTCACCTGGGAGGAATATCTCAGCGAAGCGGTGATCAAGCGCTGGCAGGCCGAAACCGGTGTCGAGATCAGACAGGTCTATTTCGACAGCGGCGACAAGCGCGACGAAATTCTCGCCAAACCCGACCACCAGATCGATATAGCGCTGACCGAGCTGATCAGCTCGACCCGCTTCGGCGCCCGCGGCCTGTTGCAACCGCTCGACGAGCCCAGCCTGGCCGAGCTGCACCGTGCAGCGCCGCGCTGGCGCGACAGCTGCGGGCGCTACAGCGTGCCTTACCTGTGGGGCACGCTGGGCATTGCCTATCGCAGCGACCGTCTGGATTTCGTACCGCACTCCTGGGCCGACCTGCTGAGACCGGCACGCCCGGACGAACCGCACATCATCATGATGGAAGACCACGAGGACATCCTCGCCAGTCCGCTGCTCCTGCTGAAGCACTCGATCAACACCTCGGACAATGACGAGCTGAAGGCGGCGTTCGAACTGCTGGTCAGCCAATCCGAGGCGGTGCTGACCTACGAGTACGTGATTACCGCGCTGCGTAGTCAGCGCCATCTCGAGCGTGCCGATATGGCGCTGGCCTACAGCGGCGACCAGCAAGTGCTCAACCAGGTCGAGGGGGTGGAGGGCGAGCCCTGGCGCTACGTAGTGCCCGAAGAAGGCACCCTGCTCTGGGTCGACTGCCTGTCGGTGCCGAGCATCGCCCGCAACAAGCCCCTGGCCTATCGCTTCCTCAACTTCCTCAACCGGCCGGATATCGCTGTGCTGAACGCTGCCGAGCTGGGTGTCGCCACACCGAACGCCGCCGCTCAGGCGCTGCTGCCCGAGGAGATCCGCAATGATCTGACGATTTACCCGGCGGAGAAGGTGCTGGCGCGCAGCCAGGTCTACGAGATGCGGCCGCTGGAAGCCACGCAGACCCGCAGACGCATCATCAGCGCCTTGATCAACGCCCATGACGCTCGGTAAACGCGCGCTGCTGGTGATCTTCCCGGTCATTCTGATCATCCAGCTGCTCGCATCGACCACCGCCTACCTGACCCAGCGCGCCTCGCTGCTGGGCCTGGAACAGGCGCGCCTGGAGCAGCAGCTGCTGGCATTGCAGTCGGCCTATCTCGACTACGAGGCGTTCAGTCGCAGCGTGCTCTACTCGATCATGGATAGCGAGGCGTTGCTGCTGTTCCTGCGCGAATCCGACACCGCTTTTCGCAACGACACGCTCGGGCTGCGTATTCAGCAGAGCATCCGTTCACTGTCCAACACCGAGCTCTCGTTCGTCTCCTTTGCCGTGCTGCAGCCCGATGGCGAGCCGGCCTACTATTTCGAGAGCAGCCTGTCGCCATTCGCTTCGATGGATGAGACCCAGCGACAGATCGTGGGTGAAGCCAGACGCTCGTCCCGCCCCGGTGCGACTCGCTATGTCGCGCACGCCGACGGCGGACCGCTGTTGCTCGACACCGATTTCATCCTGCCGGCCAGCAGCAGCCGCCCGCTGCCGAGTCAGCGCAGCGAAGCCTTTGCCGTGCAGCTGGCGGTGCGCCCGGAGCGTTTTCTCAAGCTCAAGCGCAGCCTGGAGGAGGAATACGGCGCCGCGGTCGAGATCGAGCTGCACCAGCTGCCGGTCGAGTCGGGCCTGTCTGCTGCAATCGAGCTGTCACCGGCATTGCATGCACGGCTGACGCCGGCGGCGAGCTATACCGCCGAGCGCCTGCAGACTCTGGCGCTGGCCTTTATCGCCGGCGGTTCGCTGATCTGCCTGGTGTCCATCGGTCTGTTGCTGTGGCTGATTCGCCGTTACGTCACCGGCCCCATCAGCCAGCTGGACGACCAGCTCACCGACCTGCTGCAAAGCAAGCGCACCGCACTCGACGAGCCCACCGACGGCGGCGAGATTGGTCGCCTGACGGTCAACATGAAGACGCTGCACGAGCGCAACACCGAAGCGCTGGAGCGCATCCAGGTCATCTCCTGGACCGACAGCCTGACGCAGATCAGCAATCGCGCGCACTTCGGCGTGCTCGCCAGCGCCATGTACGAGCGCTGCCTGCAATCCCACAGGCGCCTGGCGCTGCTGTTCCTCGATCTGGACAACTTCAAGCAGGTCAACGACCAGCACGGTCACGATGCCGGCGACACGCTGCTGCGAATCTTCGCCCAGCGCGTCCGCGGCCTGCTCAAGCGCCATCAGCTGGACCATCCGCAAACGGACGTGGCCTTTGCGCGGCTGTCCGGTGACGAGTTCGCCATCCTGCTGCTGACCGATGCCGGCGACGGCGGGGTCGATGAGTTGTGCGCGGCACTGCTCGATCTTTGCCGCGGCGGCTTTCGCCTGGAAGACCGGCTCTACCCGGTTGGTGTCAGCATTGGCACCGCGCGCTACCCGGACGATGCGGACTCGATCACCCAGCTGCTGACCCGCGCCGACACCGCCATGTACCAGGCCAAGGCCGAGGGCAAGAGCACCGCGGTGGCATTCAGCCGCGAGCTGGAGCAGCGCAACGAGCGCATCCGCCTGATCGAAGAACAACTGCGGGCGCTGGATGGCGACGACCAGCTGCGGCTGGTCTATATGCCGGCGCTGAATCGCGAAGGCACCGTGGTCAGCTGCGAAGTGTTGCTGCGCTGGCATTCGCCAATTCTGGGCACGGTATCGCCTGGCGAGTTCATTCCCATCGCCGAGCGCGCCGGGCTTCATTCACGGATCGACAACTGGGTCATCGACCGTGCCCTCACCGAGTATCCCAAGCTGGTCGAGCTGTTCGGCGCCGAGGTCATCCTGGCGATCAACGTCTCGTCCGCGCAGCTCGCGGATGACCGCATCTGCAGTTACCTGCTCGAGCGGGCCGCGCATCACGGCGTCGCGCCGGGCAGGATCGAAATCGAGCTGACCGAAACCTACGCCGCCGAACTCTGCGCCGGCACCATGGACGTGGTGCAGGCGATCCGGCGCGCCGGCTTCCGCGTCGCCATCGACGACTTCGGCGTTGGCTACACCTCGATCCAGCAGCTGCTCGAATACCCAGCCGACACCATCAAGCTGGACATGGCGATCATCACCCGCCTGACACAGCCGGACATGCAGCAGAGCCTGAGCGCCCTGGTCGCGTTCTGCCATGCGCAAGGCAAGCGGGTGAATGCCGAGGGCGTGGACACGATGGACAAACAGTCGGCGCTGCTGCAGGCCGGCTGTGACCTGTTCCAGGGTTACCTGATCTCGCCACCGCGCTCGCTCGCTGCACTGGAGGACTGGATGGCGGTGCGCAACCGTACCCAGGCTGCGCTGCGCCTGGAACAGCGGGCGCCGCGCGTGGCGTCGCAACCCATCTGAACGACCAGCGCCGCGGCGCTCCGGCCGCACATCCACGCCATCACAGCCTGGCGCCATGCGCGACAAATCATCGCAACCGACAATCCCAAGCCTGGAACGGCGGAAGAGCGGACCGGGCTGATCTACGCTGCAAGGGCACCCTCCACTCATCGAGTGCCTTCGCCATGGACAAGACGCGCGACAAGCTTCTCCAACCCGAACATCACGACCCCTATCTCAAGGCCTGGCATCAGCGCAGCGACACCCTCTGCCCGCAGTGCGGCGCCGCCTACCAGGCCGGACGCTGGACCTGGCACGGCCTGGTGGACGCCAGCACTGCCCAGGAAGCGGTATGCCCGGCCTGCCAGCGCATCGCCGAAAACGTCCCGGCAGGGACGATCAGCCTGCGCGGTGCCTTCGTCAAAGCCCACGCCGACGACCTCTGCGGGCTGATCCGCAACACCGAGGAAAAGGAGAAAAGCGAACACCCCCTCGAGCGTCTGATGACCATCAGCGACGAATCCGATGGCTTGCGGGTGACCACCACCGGCCTGCATCTGGCGCAGCGCATCGGCCACGCGCTGGAAGCGGCCTATGACGGCGATCTGAAAATCCATTACGACGGCGAGGAGTATTACGTCGACGTGCAGTGGCAGCGTGGCTGAGCCGACGCTGCGGCAGTAGCCGGTCCTTGCCTCAGCAAGGCTGCGGCGGCATGCAGGTCGCCGCAGCCTGCCCGCTGGCCGCCAGCAGGTGCAGGTATTCGTCGTAGCGATAGGTCGGCCCGTCGATGCAGGCGTAGCTGCTGCCGATGTAGCAATGCCCACACAACCCCACCCCACAATGCATGCGCCGCTCCAGTGACAGCCAGACCCGGCTGGCCGGCAGACCATGGTCAATGGAGCGGCGTGCTACCGCCAACATCAGCGGCTCCGGTCCACAACAGAACACCCGTGACGGCGCCGCACCCGAGGTCAGTGCCTGCTCCAGCGCGCCCAGCGGATTGCCCTGCGGCCGGCCGTCATCGCCCTGGTCCAGCGTCTCGACCAGCGTCAGCTTCCCGCGCCAGCGCGCCCGTTCCTGCGCCAGCACCTGGTAGGCGCGGTTGCGCGCGGCATAGATCAGCTGCACTTCGCCGGCAGCCGCGTCGATCAGCCCGGCCAGTGGCGCCAGCCCGCAGCCACCGGCCACCAGCAGCAATCGCTCGCCGGGTTCGGGCAGCGACCAGCCGCGGCCGAACGGCCCGCGATAGCCGAGCACGGCCCCCGGTTCAAGCTCGAACAGCGCCGCGGTGAGCGTGCCGGTCTGGCGGATCAGTGCACTGAAGCGTCCCTCGGCATCCGGCGGGCTGACATAGGTGAACGCCGCTTCGCCAACACCGGGCACGGCGAGCATGAAGAACTGCCCGGGCTGCACCACCGGCTCGTCGGCCAGCGGCTCGACGGCAAAGCTGAAATGCCGCGCCGCCTCGCCATCGTCGTAGCACTCCAGCAGGCGCATGGGCCGTGGGGTCAGGTCGATCATGGCTGGCCGATCCTCTTCATCACCTGGTGCACGCCGATGCCGCCGGGGCACACCGCATCGCATCGCCCACAACCGACGCAGCCGTCGCGGCCGAAGCGCTGGCGAAAGTCGTCACCGAACTTGTGGTACCAGAAGCGCTGCACGCGCTGGCCCGGTGTGGCGCTGGGGTTGTGCCCGCTGGCCTCCTTCTGGAAACCCTGGTACAGGCAGGAATCCCAGACCCGCTCCTGCACACTGGCGCCGTCAGGCTGCGCCTGCACGAAGGGCGCGAAGCAGGAACAGGTCGGGCACACCGAGGTGCAGCCGGAGCAGCCCAGGCAGCGCAGGCCGAAGGCTTCCCAGGTCTGGCTGTCGACGGTTTCGCCATTGAGCGCCGCGCAACCGAGGGCGATCTCGGCCTGCTCGCCCTGCTCGGCGGCCACCTGCAGCGCCTGGGCGTCGCGCTGCTGCGCCCAGTCCGCCGGCGCCTGAGCCAGCGTCAATCCGGCCAGTGCGGCGGCGCCGCGCTCGGACGCAACGAGCAACAGCCAGCGTCGTCCCAGCGGGCAGAGGATCAGGTCGGCGGTCTGCGGCCGCACTTCCGGGCCGCTATCCATAATCGCGCAGAAGCCTTGCCGACAGCTCTGCGCGCAATCGAGGCCGACCAGCAGGGTCGCGGCGCGGCGCGCCTGGTAATGCGGGTCGGCGGCGAAAAAACGGTCCTGGTAGGCCAGCGCGGTGAGGTCGCAGGCGGCCAGGCCGAACAGCACCTGCGGGCGCACCTGCGGCAGCAGCGGGATGAACTGGCCGTTCTCGTAGCGAAACTGCGCCTCGCGCTCGGCGAAGAAGAACGCCTTGGCGGAGAACAGCGGCGGCTCGGCCGGCACCGCGAAGGGCTGCGCCGGGTCCGCAAGCGGCTGCCAGCGCAATGCGCCCTGCCCGTCCGGCTGTGGCTGGTAGAGCTGTCGCGCGCGCGCCAGGTGGTTGCGCAGCCGCTCGGGGCTGTCCAGTTCATGGGCCTGCATGTTCGGCCTCCTGCGGGCGTTCCAGCTCGCTATGCGGTGCCTGGCCGGGCGCCAGCGGGGTCAGCGCCACCGCGCAGGCCTTGAGCTCCGGCATATGGCTGATCGGGTCCTGGGCGCTGTTGGTCAGGCGGTTACAGGGCGCCTCGCGGAAGTGGTAGGGCATGGCGACGGTGCCTGGCGGCACGTCGTCGGTGAGGTGCGCGCGGGTCTCAAGCGCGCCGCGGCGCGACGCCACGCGCACGCCCTGCGCCTCGGCCAGGCCCAGCCGGGCGGCATCCTGCGGATGGATGAACAGCAGGCCGGCGGGAGTCTCCCGTTCGAGCAGCGGCGACTTGCGCGTCATCGCCCCGCCGCCGTAGTGGAAATGCAGGCGCTGGGTGGTGAAGCAGAACGGATAGTCGGCATCCGGACACTCGTCCGGCTCGACCTGCGACACCGGAATCAGCTGCGCGCGGCCGCGCGGAAAACACTGCCGATGGAGGATCGCCGTGCCAGCCGGATGCGCAGCGTCGCATGGCCATTGCAGCCCGCCGCCTTGCTCGAGACGCGCGTGGCTGATGGCGCTGAACGGCGGCGCCAGCGCGGCCATCTCGGCGAACACCTCCTCGGCGCTGGCCCAGCGCATGCCGTCGTAACCCATGCACTCGGCCAGTGCGGCGAGAATCTGCCAGTCCGCGCGCGCCTGCCCGGGTGGCTCGACGGCCTTGTGCAGCAGCTGCATGCGCCGCTCGCAGTTGCTGAAGGTGCCGTCCTTCTCGGCGAACGACGCGGCGGGCAGCACCACGTCGGCGAAGCGCGCGGTCTCGCTGAGGGTCAGCTCGACCACCACGAGAAAGTCCAGCGCGGCCAGCGCGCGGGCCAGCTTGTGCTGGTCCGGGTCGGTCACCACCAGTTCCTCGCCGAGCACCAGCAGCGCGCGGAATTCGCCGCGCAGCGCCGCCTCGCTCATGCCCAGCGAGGTCAGCCCCGGCGCCGGCGGCTGCGCGACGCCCCAGGCACGGGCGAACTTGGCGCGCACCTGGGCGTCGGCGACCTTCTGGTAGCCGGGGTAGACGTCCGGCAGGCAGCCCATGTCGCAGGCGCCCTGCACGTTGTTCTGCCCGCGCAACGGGTTGACACCGGTGCCGGGCCGGCCGAGCTGGCCGCAGACCAGCGCCAGGTTGGCCACTGCGATGACGTTATGGGTGCCGCTCTGAAACTGGGTGATGCCCATGCCGTAGGCGATGAAGGCGCGCCGCGCCTGGCTGTAGGCGCGCGCCAGCTCGATCAGCGCCAGCACCGGCACGCCGGTCTGCGCGCTGGTGAGTTCCGGGGTCAGCTCGCGCACATGGGCGCGCAGCGCCGCTTCGTTGTCGCAGCGGCAGGCGAGGAAGTCGCGGTCCTCCCAGGCGTTGGCGAAGATGATGTGCAGCAGCCCGTTGAGCAGTGCGATGTTGCTGCCCACGCGCAGCTGCACGTGCTGGTCAGCCAGCCGCGCCAGCCGGGTGCGCCGCGGATCGACGACGATCAGCCGGGCGCCACGGGCCTGCGCCCGCAGCATGCGCGCGCCGATCATCGCGTGGTTCTCGGTGACGTCGGCGCCGATCACCAGGATCAGCTCGGCCTCGTCGATGTCGGCGATGGAATTGGTCATCGCCCCCGAGCCCAGGCTGCGGCCGAGGCCCGCCACCGAAGGGCTGTGGCAGATGCGCGCGCAGTGGTCGATATTGGCGGTGCCAAGCACCGCGCGAGCGAATTTCTGCGCGGCGTAGTTATCCTCGTTGGTGGCGTGGGCGCAGCTGATCACCCCGACGCTGCTCGGCCCAGCGGTATCCAGCGCGGCGCGAAACTCGCTGGCCACCAGCGCCAGCGCCTCGTCCCAGCTGGCTTCGCGGAACCGCCCGTGCTCCTTGATCAGCGGCGTGCGCAGGCGGTTGCCGACATCGACGGCGAAGCTGCTGGCCCAGCCCTTGACGCATAGCTGCCCGGCACTGACCGGATGCCCCGGCTGCGGCTCCACACCCACCACGCGGCCACCTTCGACGCGCAGGCCGAGCCCGCAGCCGACGCCGCAGAACGTGCATATGCTCGGCACCACCTGCATGAGAATCCTCCCTGGCTACCCCTGGCGGCGAAACCGCATCCGCCGATCAGTAGCGCACCTCGGAAACACGATAGACGCGCCGCGGCGGCCCGAACACCTCGTCCATCTGCGCACGGCTGAGCGGCAGGGTCTGCAGCTCGGTCGCAGCGGGCGCGGCGACCTGCGGGTGGAAGCGTTCATCGCGCAACCGCGAGACCAGGCTGACATACACCAGCCGTCCCTGACGGAAACTCACGTAGATGCCGCCGCCCTGGTAATTGTCATCCTGGCGCGCCTTCTCTCTGACGATCTCCGGCCACTGCGGCGGAGGTTCCCACGCCGGCAGGTAGCGGGCGACGACTTCCGGGCGCAGCGCGCCTATCGCCACCAGCGGCGCCTGCTCGGCCAGCTTGATCTGCGCGGCGAGCACACGGGCATCGGTCTTCTTCTGCAGATCGATCCAGACCATGGTGTAACGCGGCTCTGACGACTCGCGCAGCGATTCGCTGAAGGCGGTCAGCGGACCGTTCTCCATACGCCAGATATTGGCGCAGCCGCTCAGAACGAGACACAGAAGAATCAGCGCGATCCGCATAGCATGCACCCTCACCGCCCGACCACCCGCGCCGGCGCAGTCGACCGACAAGCGGCGCCGCGCACGAACAGCGTGTTACTGCCTGGAGCATAGCCAACCGCCAGCATTTGACGGAGTCGAGCTCTGCGCTCCGCAGTCGCAGCCGGCCAGCCCCGCGCTGCAAGCCGGTTCAGCGATCAGATGATTTCTTCTCCAGCCGCACCCGCCGGATTGGCGCGCGTCGGCATGGCGAGGATCTCCGGCACCACCTCGCGGGCGAACACATCGTGCAGCCGGTGCAGCTCGGCGAACGGATCAGGATGATGATCGACGCGGATGTCCCACAGCGGATATTGCTCCTGGTCGACCACATACACCGTTGCCGACGACTCGCCATGGCGATCGCCGCCCTGCGCATCGCCGGCCGCGAGCGCGGCCATCAGGCGCTCCACCAGTGGCAGATGCGCGCTGCCGACATAGGCCTCGCAGGCGGCCTCCAGCACCTCGCGCCCCTTCAGCCGGTTGCCCTGCACGCAGAACTGCTCGCCGGCGATGGAGCCGGCCCAGGGCAGACAGCGCTCACCGGTCCAGCAGGCGGTACGGCCCTGGTTGTCGACGACCGCGCACTGGCGCAGCTCCATACAGGGGTCGGTGCGCCGCAGCCGTTCCAGCACCTCTGCCGCCGGGCTGAATTCACGCAGGAAGCGCAGGCCATCAATACCGAGGTACGGATTGATCTGCGCCTGAGTCGCCACAGCGCCGACATGCGCCGCCGCGTGGGTCAGCAACTTGCCCACAGCGGGCATGGCGGTGGCAGCGGCCACGCCGAACTGGCCGGTGCGCGGGCAGCGGGCGACGATGGAAAAGGTCATGGGCGTGCTCTCTGGATTCGTCAGAGCTTAGGCCCGGGCCGAGCGGCAAACGTTCAGAGCGGGCGGCTCACTCCGGCAATTCGACACTGACCTTGATCGCCGAGTACCAGGCCGTGACCGCCGCGATGTCCTCGTCGCTCAGCCCGGAGGCGATGACACTCATCTGCGGATGCTTGCGCTCACCGGAGCGGAAGGCCTGCAGCTGCCGCGCCAGGTACAGCTCGCCGTTGCCGGCCAGATTCGGTGCATCGGCAACCTTGGCGATGCCATCGATGCCATGGCACGCCGCGCACGTCTTGGCCTTGGCCTTGGCAGCGGTCAGATCGGCCGCCAGCGCCGGAAGGCAGGCGCTGCCCAGCAGCAGTGCAAGCACCAGACACAGCCACCGCTTGAAATCCATCGACATGCAGGAATCCTCCAATAGCGCCGGCCCGCGCGAACGGCAGGCCGGCGCGACGGCTCACTTGCCCTGGTAGGAGATGCGGTAGATGGCCCCGGCGGTGTCGTCGCTGACCAGCAGCGAGCCGTCCTTGAGCTGCGCGACATCGACGATGCGGCCGTAGTACTCGCCGGTTTCCTCGTCCAGCCAGCCTTCGGCGAAGGGCACCGTCTCGCCGGACGGACCGCTGCCATCAGCGGCAAACGGCGTGAACATCACCCGTGCGCCAGCCGGCACGGTGCGGTTCCAGCTGCCGCGCTGGGCGCTGAACAGGCCGCCGCGGTACTGCTCGGGAAACTGCTTGCCGGTGTAGAAGGTCAGGCCCATGTCCGCGGCGTGGGCGGTGGTTTCCACCACCGGCGGGGTCAGGCCCTCGGGCGGGGTCTCGTCGGCGTACTCGTTGGTACGCACCTGGCCGCCGCCATACCAGGGCATGCCGAATTTCATTCCGGCCTTGGGCGCATGATTGATCTCGCCCGGCGGTGTGTCGTCGCCCATGCCATCGACCTGGTTATCGGTGAACCACAGCTCCTTCGTCGTTGGGTGATAGGTGACGCCCACCGAGTTGCGCACACCGGTGGCGTAGACCTCACGCTTGCTGCCGTCACGCTCCATGCGCACGATGCCGCCGATACCGTGCTGCTCGTACAGCTCGCGCTTTTCCTTGGGCTGCACGTTGTGTGGCTGGCCGAGGGAGATGGTCAGTTTGTTGCCCGGGCTGATGGCACAGACCCGCGCGCCGTGGTTGTAGCTCTCCTCGTCCTTGGGGATCAGCTCGCCGGTCGGCACCACGATGTCGGCCGCCACGTCCGGTCCCTCGTAGAAGAATTCGGCGGCCGGGAACACCAGCACACGGTTGTGCTCGGCAACGAAGAGAAAGCCGTCCGGGCTGAAACAGGGGCCAGGCTGGGTGAAGGAGATCGCCGGAGCGAAGCGCTTCACTTCGTCGGCGGTGCGATTCTTGGTGCGATCGGTGACCGCCCACAGGTCGGTCTTGCGGGTGCCGACGAAGACCACTCCGCTGGACGGCCCGACTGCCATATGGCGGGCATCGGGGACCACGGCGTAGAGATCGATGCGAAAACCCTCGGGCAGCTTGATGCGCTTGAGGTTGTCGCGAATGGCATCGGCGGTGGGGCCGTCCTGGGCAATGGTCTTCATGTCCAGCGACTGGCCGGTGGTCTTCATCGAGCGCATGCGCTCAAGGGCTTCGTCACTGGTCGGCGCCGCAATCGCAGCGGCGCAGCTCAGCGTGAGCAGGGCGCTCAGGGTCAGGCAGGGAATCTTCATGGCACGCACCTCATGGCACCGCCACGCGGGGCGGTCATCTTGTTGTTATGGCGTTCCCGGCGACGAGCTGCGCACCGGGCATGCGGCTAGCTGCCTGCTTCAGCGTAGCGGCCGCCTGGCCATTTACCACTTGAGGTGCCGTGCGGTGTGGATCAGCCCTGGCGCAGCGAAAGGCCCTTGAGGAAATTGCGCAGCAGCTGGTCGCCGCAGGCGCGGTAGTTGCTGTGGCCCGGCTTGCGGAACAGCGCGCCGAGTTCGGATTTCGACAGCTGCAGGTCGGCGGCCTGCAGGATCGCCTGCAGGTCTTCGTCGCGCAGCTCGAAGGCTACACGCAGTTTTTTCAGGATCTGGTTGTTGCTGACCGGCAGCTCCAGCGGCGGCGCCGGGCGGCTGTCGTCCTTGCCGCGTTTGAAATAGATCAGCCCGTCGAGAAAACGCGCCATCGCCTCGTCAGGGCACTCCTGATAGCCGTCCTCGTCCTCGCGGCTGAGCCAGGCGCGAACATCGGCCTCGGCAACCGTGCAGCCGCCCAGCGCGGCGATTTCGGCCATCTGTGCATCGCTGACCTTCAGGGTATAGCGCAGGCTGCGCAGGACGTCATTGTTGAGCATGTTCGCTCCTCACTGAGAAAAGGCCGGCAGTGTGCGCTTTCGGGCGCCCTGCGGCGAGTCCGATCAACCGTCCTCGCGCTCGCCGAGGCGGCGGTACAGCGTGCGCCGGCCGATGCCGAGCAAGGCCGCCGCGCGGCGCTTGTTGCCGTCCACCAGCTTCAGCACATGCTCGATATAGCGCAGTTCCAGCTCTTCCAGGGTCGGCAGCAGCGGGCCATCGCTAAGCTGGGCAAGCAGTTCGGCGCCGGCACTGCGGGCGTTGTCGTCACGATAGTCGGCAATGCGGCTGGGCAGGTGCTCCAGCTCGATGCTGCGCCCGTGGCAGAAGGTCACCGCGCGCTCGATGGCGTTTTGCAGTTCGCGCACGTTGCCGGGGAAGGGATAGCGCCGCAGTTGCGCCAGCACCGCCGGTGCCAGGCCGCGCACCGGCCGCCCGCTGCGCGCGGCGAAATGGGCGACGAAACCGGCCGCGAGCAGCTCGAGGTCCTCCTCCCGATCCCGCAGCGGCGGCACCTGCAGGATGAAGGTCTCCAGACGGAAGAACAGGTCCTCGCGGAAGGCCTCACGACCGGCCTCGGTTTCCAACGGGCGGTTGCTGGCGGCGATGATGCGTACGTCCACGGTCAGCTCACGTTCGGCACCCACCGGGCGGATCGTGCCTTCCTGCAGCACACGCAGGAGTTTGGCCTGCAGCGGCAGCGGCATCTCGCCGATCTCGTCGAGGAACAGCGTGCCGCCGTCGGCCTGCTGGAACAGCCCCTTGTGCGCGCGGTTGGCACCAGTAAAGGCGCCGGCGACATGGCCGAAGAACTCGCTTTCCAGCAATTCGGCCGGCAGCCCGGCGCAGTTGATTGCCAGAAACGGCCGGTTCGCACGTTCACTTTCCGCGTGTACGGCACGGGCGACGAGTTCCTTGCCGGTGCCGCTCTCGCCAATCACCAGCACCGGCCCTTCGGCACGGGCGAGCTGGCGGATCTGGTCGAACAAGCCGCGCATCACCCGGCTGCGGCCGAGCATGCCGTGGAAGCGATCGTCGCTGAGCAGCTGCTGGAAGCGCCGCACCTCGTCGCGCAAGCGTCGCGTCTCCAGCGCGCGGGCCACCGCCAGGCCAAAATGTTCGAGGTCCAGCGGCTTGGTAAGGAACTCGTCGGCGCCCTCCTTAAGCGCCGCCACCGCCTGCTGGATGCTGCCGAACGCGGTGATCACCAGAAACGCCGGTGCCGCCTGCATGCTCTTCACCCGCCGCAGCAGCGCCATGCCATCGGCACCGGGCAGGCGCAGGTCGCTGACCACCAGCGCCGGCTCCCAGCTTTCCAGCGAACCCACCGCCTCCTCCGCGCTGGCCAGCGCACGCACTTGCAAGCCGCGGTCTTCCAGCTCCTCGACCAGCAACTGGCGCAGACTGTCATCGTCTTCGACCAGCAGCACCCGCTCCTGCGTCACTTCAGTCATGCCCGACCTCCTCGTCGATCAATGGCAGAGCAATACGGAAGGCCGCGCCCGGCAGGCTGCCGTCGACCAGTTCGAGGCGTCCGCCGCACTCGCTGACCACGCCATGCGCCACTGCCAGACCCAGTCCACTGCCCTCGCCCACCGCTTTGGTGGTGAAAAACGGCTCGAACAGCGCCGCGCGATTTGCTTCGGCTACACCCGGACCGTCGTCTTCCACCTGCAGCAGCAGCTCGTTGCCGTCTTGCCACCAGCTCAGCCGCACCAGCCCGCCAGGGCTCGCCTGAGCGGCATTGCGCAGCAGATTGGTCAGTGCCTGCTCGAAACGCGGCGGGTCGACACGGCAATAAACTGTTTGCGCCGGCGCCAGCAGTTCCAGCCGAACCTGTAGCGCGGCGAGCTCGTCAGCCACCGCGGCGGCAGCCGAGTGCGCCAGCACCTCAGCGGGCACGCTGCGCGGGGGCGAACCGGCGGCACGACCGAAATCCAGCAGCTGACGGACGATGGCGCTGAGCCGCGCCACTTGCTGACGAATCTGCAACAGCGCGCGGCGATGGGTTTCGCCCAGCTCGTCGTCGCGCAACACCCGCTGCGCCTTGCCGTCGATCACGCTGAGCGGACTGCCGAGCTCATGCGCCACGCCGGCCGCCAGCCGTCCTACCGCCGCCAGCTGCTGGCTCTGGCGTAGACGCGCCTGCAGCTGCTCCTCGCGGGTCTGCTGCTCGGCCACCTGGCGCTCGGCGGCGGCGATGCTGTCGAGCATCTGGTTCAACGCGCCGGACAGCACGACGATTTCCTGCGGCCCGCTGCGTGGCGCTCGATGCTCGCGCTCCCCCGCCGCGACCCGCTCCATGCTGCGCGCCAGCTGCTGCAGATGCTTGCCCACCGCCGAGCGGTGGCCGAGCAGGATCACCACCAGCGCCACCCCGGCCAACAAGCCACCCAGGCCCGCGGCGATCAGGCGCAGGCGGCGGATGTCCTGCTCGAAATCGCCCCAGCGTCGGGTCACCTGCAGCAGGCCGTTGATCTGCCCACCGCTCTCTTCCAGCGGGACGAAATAGGAATAAACCGGGCGGCCGTTGATGCGCTGATAGGTGCCGGTCAGCTCGCCACCGGCGGTGAGCTGCTGGATCGCCGACTCGTCCTGATCCGGCTCCGCCGCACCGGCATAGGCCGCGAGCTTGCCGTCACGATCATAGACATAGGCGCCATACACACGACCGACGCCGAGCACCGATTCGAGCACCTGTTGCAGGGTGCGCTCATGGTTCTTCTCCAGGCTGGCACTGAGCGGCAGACGTACTGCCCGCGCCACCAGCTCGACCTCCGCCTGCAAGCGTCGCTCGCTGTTGCGCTCGACCGTCCAGAGCACCACCGAACTGAAGCCGAACATGATCGCCATCAGCGGCACGACGACCTTGAGCAAGAGTGCGCCGCGTAAGCTGGATGGACGCTGCCAGATTGATACATGTGTCATATAGGCACACTACAGACGCCTAACATATGGGTCCACCCCGCCCCGACGAAACGGGAAAGCCTTTAAACAACAATGGCTTAGCTATTCAAGAGAAAGCTGGCACGGCTGCTGCAATAACCAATCCGTCTTTAACCGAAGCAGGAATGAACATGACCCAGCACAACGCTCGTCTCGCCTTCGCCGGAATTTTCTCGCTGTTCCTCGGCTTGGCCGCTCCCCTTGCATCGGCGCAATCAGCCAGCCCAGCCCCCACTGCTCAGCCGGCAACTGGCGCTCAGGCGCAGCAGTTCAGTGAAAAGAAACTGGAGAACTTTGCCGAATCACTGGGCGAGATCATGGAGATTCGCGAGGAGTTCACCGGCAAGCTGCAGAAGACCGAAGACGCCGACAAGGCCCGTGAGCTTCAGCAGCAAGCCAACGAGAAAATGCTCGGTGTGATCGAGGAAAATGACATCAGCATCGACGAGTACAACGCCATCAACGAAGCCGTGCAGACCGACCCGGAACTGCGCAACCGCGTGATTGCGATGATGCAGCAGTGATTGCACCACTGACACCGCGCGGCGCTGTCTGAGGCGCTCGCGCTGGGTGACAAGCAAGCCCCGCCTGGCCGATGCCGGCGGGGCTTCTTGCGTTTGGGTGCCAGAATCCAGCAAGCGCCCGATTCCAAACGGATATCTGACAAGAAGCAGTCGGTCGGGCGGCCATCCTCCAGATTCGTATTCAGCGCTATCCACCGCGCTTGGAGCCCTCCACAAGAACCCTACCTCGCAGTTTTGCCAGCGACGCAAAGCCTGAACCCCACGCGACCGCACCGCTCACCGAAGAGGCGATAACGCGCCACCCGACTCAATGACCACACGCCCCGGGCGCAAGGCGCGTGCGAAAGTCGAAGTAGTGTTCAAGCACCTGCTCCGGAGCCTCGACCTGCGGGTAGTGGCCGATGCCCTCCAGCAGCACGGTATCGGGCGCAGGAATCAGCTCACGGTAGCGGGCGACCATGTGGGCACCAGAAATCGGATCGGCTGCGCCGTCGATCACCCGCAGCGGCACGTTGCAGCGCTGCATCGCCGTTACCCAGCGCTCGCGTTGCCTGACGCGCTCCGGCATGTAGCGGATCAGCCGGTGCATCACCGCTGGTCCGTTGCCCTCGGCGATCAGTCGCCAGTAATCGTCCAGCTCGGCGTCGCTCGGCTGCGTCTGCGCACCGAACACGCGGCCGAAGGTCGCCCCTAGCGAACGCCGCGAGAACAGCCTGCCCAGCAGAAAGCCGAACGGGCCGAGCAGCAGCTTCTGCACCCGTACCGGATGATGGGTTTCAGGGAACAGCCCGCCATTGAGAAACACGCAACTGGCCAGCGCGATGCGCCCTTCGCAATGCCGCGCGAGTAACTCCTGAGCGACGCTGTCGCCATAGTCATGGGCCAGCACATGGATCGCGCCGCCGATACCTAGCTCGGCCAGCAGCGCCTGCTGCAGATCGGCCTGCTCGATCAGGCTGTAGGCGTGCCCGCGCGGCTTGGCCGAATAGCCGAAGCCGAGCATGTCGCAGGCAATCAACCGATAGCGCGCCGCCAGCGACTGCCAGACCTTGTGCCAGTCCCAGCTGGCGGTGGGAAAGCCATGAATCAACAGCAGCGGCTCACCGTCGCCGGCCATCCAGTAGCGAATGCGCTTACCGCCAAAATCGAACTCGCGAGCGCTAGCGCGCCAGGTATCCAGCGCTATGTCGGTGCTACTCATTAGCCTTTCTTGTTTTCGTGAAGACGAAGACAGTCTAGCGGGCGGGTGTGGCATGACGATTTGCCCTGCCGGCCAGGTTAATGGCTCGGCGAGTCAGGCAAGCGCGGAGGCTCAGCTGTTGCCAGTTAGCTGGCGGCAGGGCATGGCGCCTTTTCCCTTATTGAGGAGGCGGCTCTCACGGAAGCTCAGGTCGTAGACGGCCAGTCCGAGCTGGGCGATCAGCGCCGCATCCGCTCGGCCAATCGCAACTGGCGGTAGTCCTCGTGTGTACAGGTACTGGGTTCATCGCCGGTGAGGTCATAGCAGCGTTGGCCGTAGCCCATCGGCCAATATGCGATGCCTACCGGCGGCCAGAAAATCGAAGCCACCCTAAAGCGGCTTCGCAGCTTGCCGCTCTTGACCGTCATTGATTGACGATCTACCAGCCGGTAGGGAATACCGCCCGCCGCGCCCCATGAGAACGGACGGCTGCGCACAAGCCCCTGATCGAAACTGGCGGGGCGTTCGTTGACGAGGAGTCGAGTTTCATCCGGCAATTTGAACCAAGCCCCGGTCGAACAACCAGTGACGAACAAAACGAGGGGAAACAACAGGGTACGGGCTTGCATACACAATCCTTGAAAAGAAAGGCGACATTCCTTTGCGCGGTGGGCGCGCGCAGCCGCTCAGAGGGTCAAATGATCAGATCCGCCAGCAAAAACGAATAACTGCAGCCGTCAATAAACGCCATCACGACCAAAGCGGGGGATGAACAGCTCGGCAGCAGCTTTACGTACCGGCTCAGACTGGACTGGCTCACCTTGGGCCGTATTGATCACCACATCGCCACCGAGCGCCTGCACGACCGTCGGCTGCGCCAGCAAGGAGGCAAGTGCGTTCCGACCCGCCTGGGTGTAGTCATAGATGCGGTCGGACCCGCGGGCATGTGCCACTGCCAGCTGCTGACCTGTTTGATCGATCAACTCGGCACGCAACGAATAAGTAAGAATCTCGCCAATAGCGGCCTCACTTTTCCATTCCTGAATGGAAACGTCGAGCAACAGCACACCCGGTTTCGATGCTGCTTTCGCGCCGACATCAGCCACGCGCGCAGCGACGTCTTCACGTTCAAAGCCACCGATAAGCGCTGCTTGCAGATCGCTGGCCAAGGGGCGGCCAGAGCGGGTATTTACGTCATAGGGAATGTAGTAACTGCCTCGAACAAGCCCTACGAACGTACCTTTCTTGTTGCCAGATACCACGTAGGGTCGGGCGTCGGACACTCTCACTTCCACCGACTGGGGAGGGACGCTCGGCATTGAAGGAAAACTGTGTGGGTAATCGACCTTCCTGCCATAGGCACACCCGGTGAGCATGAGACAAATGATTGCAAACCAAACAAAGCGAGGCATATCCGGCATCCATTCCAGTTGAGCAGGGTTTCACATACACATAGGTATCACCTCATCACCAACGTCGATCGTTAGGCGATGTGGCGATAGCGAAAGCACGCATGATACTTAATTGCCAGCATCCAAAAACAGGGCAGTCTGTTTATTGGCGAATCCAGCGAAAAACGGCGTTCCCTTTTCGCTTTTTCCTTTTTCCTTTTTCGCTTTGCTGGGTTCAGTTCGATAAAGCGAGAACATGCAAGTAGATAGGTTTCAGTTTGTACGACGCTCGATTTATAGGGACTTTCCCAAAGCGTTCCAGACCGGCCTTCCAATCAATTTCGATACCGAGTGGCTCGTGCAGCGAGTGCTTTCATCAACTGACCTAGCTCTGCTATCGCCTCACCCGGAGCCAGCAGCAAATGCACATGGTTCGTCATCAAGCAGTACGCATAGATCGTGACGCCAAAGGCATCCTTCAGCTCACGCAGATCAGCCAGGTATCGCTGGTAATCTTCGTCAGCGGCGAATACGACCTGGCGGTTGTGGCCTCGCTGGACGACATGGTGCGGGTAGTTCGCTAAAACAAGACGGCCCGTCCTGGGCATAGTGGTGTTCTCCGCTCCGTGGGTAAGGCGTCAGAGTAGTGAAGACCCGAAAAGCGGTCTGGAGCACATGTCACATAGGGCTGAAAATAAATCTGCTCCTTTTCCTTTTTCACTTATTCATCATAATCCTTGGGTTTATTGTAATCATACTCAATATTAAACCGGCCATCAGGGTAAAGAATAAATACCAACCCCCAAATACGACGCCCATCCTTTTTCAGCAGATCATCCCGAAGGAAAAGAGCGGCACCAAGCCCCTCCCAAAGGGACTCCGGAGTCGTCTCAAATCCACCCTCCTCATATTTCTTGCCTTGATACATAAGCCACTGGGAGCCTGAAGCCATTTTGCAAAATATCTGTACACGGCAACCAGCGCTGTCCCATGAGCGCCCATCTATAAAACCTAAAACATATTCCGCCAACCGCTCATATGCTTCTTCCACAGCATTCATTACAGACCTCACTGCTCAAACCGAAAAGGCGCCAACTTACATCTATAGTCGCCAGAACTCTAAACTCACTCGGTCTAACGCCATCACCTGACGGATACTTAACTTCTGAAAAAGGGGACAGATTTATTTATTTGCGCATCACCAGTCAAAAAATAAATCTGTCCCCTTTTCCGCTTGAGTCGACGGGGAAGTTCAGGCCAGTAACCTGACTCCCGAACGCTGTCAGCCTGCTCGTTTCATTCACCACTTGCCGCCGCACAAAGCTGCCTGCGCAGCCACCGCAGTCCGACCGAGGCATCCTGCTGCCGATGCCAGATCAAGCTGACCTGCACCGGTGCCATGGCCATCGGTAGCGGGAACACCTGCAAGGCGTACTGCTCGGCGAAATGCTCAGCCAGTGCCTTGGGTACGGTGCCGAGCAAACGGGTCTGCGATACCACCGAGGGAATCGCCAGATAGTGGGGCACCAGCAGTTGCACCTTGCGCTGCACCTTGGACGACCCCAGCACTATCTCCAGCGGTGAGCCGCGCCCGGCACGCGGATGCACCGAAACATGACTGGCGTTCTGGTACTGCGCCAGCGTCAGTTGCTGCTGTATCGCCGGGTGGTCGGCACTGGCAATCACCGCCAGCTCTTCTTCGCGCAGCGGCTCGTATCTCAACTCGTCGTCGAAGTGCAGATAGTCGATCGCTAGATCCAGCTCGCCGGTCCTCAGGCGCTTGACCAGGGTGTCGGCATCATCGGATTGCACCGACAGCACCAGACGCGGTGCCAGTGCCTGCAGCCGGGACAGCGCGACCGGCAGGAATACCGCCTGCGCATAGTCATTCATCGACACCCGGAAGGTCAGTTCGCTGCCGGTATCAATCCCGGCCTGCGGCGCAAGGCCTGTGCGCAGCAAATGCAGGGCTTCGCGTACCGGCCCATACAGGGCCTGGGCCTGTGGCGTCGGCAGCATGCCGCGTGCGGTGCGCTGGAACAGCGGCTCGCCGAGTTGCTTGCGCAGGCGAGCCAGGGCGTTGCTGACGGTTGACTGGCTGAGGTGCAGGCGCACGGCGGCGCGTGACAGGTTCTGCTCCTGCATCAGGGCATCGAATACCAGCAGCAGGTTGAGGTCGAGCTGGCGCAAATTCGTAATCATCAATAACTATCTTTTCAAATATCCATTTGAAAAATAATGATGCCCGCCCTTATCGTCCAGTCAATAAACAGACTGGACGGGCGCGAAATGCAGTTCGATACAACCAGCTTTCGGGCGCGCTATCGCGCCAGTATCAAGCCCGGCTACAACGCCTGGCTGCATGGCGGCTTTGTGTTGCTGTTCGGTGCGCTGTGCATCGGCTTCCTGTTGAGCCGGGTTGCCGCCCCATCACCCTGGGAGTGGCTGACGGTGCCGCTGGCGCTGATCTTCTACAACTGGGGCGAGTACAAGATTCACAAGAATCTGGGGCACGTCAAACACGGCTTCAGCAAGCTGTTCTATCAGCGCCATACCGGTGATCACCACAGTTTCTTCGCCTATGGGCAGATGAACTACGAAACCCCCAGGGACTGGCGGGTGATTTTCTTCCCGGCCTGGCTGATTGCGGTGTACGCCACCATCAACCTCACGCTCTTCTGGGTACTCAGTCAGTGGAACAGCAATGTGGCGGCGCTGTTCTGCGCCACCCTGCTGCTGGGTTACCTCGCCTACGAGACCATGCATGCCAGCGAGCACCTGCCGGAACAGCACCCGCTGCTGAAAATGCCAGGCCTGCGCCGCATGCGCCGGCTGCACGAGCTGCACCATGCCCGCGAGCTGATGCACAACTTCAATTTCAATATCGTGTTCCCGCTCTGGGACTGGCTGTATGGAACGTTGTACTGGGAAGCTGAGGGCGCTGAATCAGACCAGCCAATGACCCGTATACAGCAGCATGTGGATATCCAGCGCTCGCCGGATCTGCTGCTGGCCTATCTTGCTACGCCGACACGCTGGCACGAGTGGCATCACTACCCGGTGTCGATCAAAGGCCCCAGCGGCACCCTGGGCGCCGGCAGCCGGTTTGAATACAGCAGCGAGCGCGCCAGCTATCTGCTGTGGGATGTGCTTGAGTATCTGCCGGGGCAGCGCTGGACCGCACGGGCACGCGGCAACTACGGCCTGCAGATGCGGGTCACCTATGAATGCAGCCCGCAGGGCACCGGCAGCCGCTTCACCCGCAGCATGGAGTATCGCTTTGACCACCTGTTCGGCCGCCTGGCCAACCGGCTGTTTTTGCACAGACGCCTGCAGCAGGATTCCGCTGATTTGCTCAAGCATCTGGGGATTGTCGCCGAGCACGTGATCCCCTCCGCAGGCACGGCTTCCATGAACGGCTTACAGGCTGGTGGAACCCGGGTCAGATGAGCATTCAGCGATGAAGATTCAGCCCGCCTCACCGCCCTCCCCCAACCACCGCACCGCCCACGCAATACGGAAAAGGGGACAGATTTATTTTTCCGTGAACGCTCGCGGCTTGCCTTGCCCTTTGTCGCCCGCTATCGCGGGACATTCAGTTGACGATGGCGGCATCGCTTTCGCGCCAATTTGGCCTCAGCCATACCAAATGCAGCCGAAACAGGACGACTAAAAGGGCGTATATGACGAGAACCGACCGGTCAGCCGGCAAGCGACAACCAGGCTATATCGCCGGTGATAGAGTCGGCCACCCCATTTGATCACTGGAGAAACCATGCGCCCACTGTTCAACGCCATGCTGCTGGCCCTGCCGCTCGCACTCTCTTCGCTGGCCTCAGCCGCCGACTCGCCTGCTGGGCGCTGGCAGACCATCGACGACGAGACCGGCAAGCCCAAGTCCATCGTCGAGATCCAGCAGGCGGCCGACGGCACCCTGACCGGCAAGGTCGCGCAGATTCTCAAGTCGGATCAGGGCGCCAATCCGGTGTGCAGCCAATGCGAAGGCGAGCGCAAGGACCAGCCCATTACCGGCATGACCATCCTGCAGGACCTCAAGCCGAACGGCGAGCAGGTGTGGAGCGACGGCACCATCCTTGACCCGGCGAAGGGCAAGACCTACCGCGCCAAGGCGAAACTGCTGGAAGGCGGCGACAAGCTGGAAGTGCGTGGTTACATCGGCATCGAGGCGTTGGGCCGAACGCAGACCTGGGTGCGCCAGTAAGGCCACCCTCGCCACGGCAGGTCATGCCGCACGTCATGCTGCGTCAATGACCCTAGCCGTGCTGGTATGGGGCGGCGACAGACACCGTCAGCCTTGTGCCAGCCGCTGCAGCGCGGCGCGATCCAGGCAGCGATAACGGAACGACGGCCGGCCGATCTGCCCGTAGTGAAAGGATTCTTCCAACAGCTGCATATCGTTCAGGTGCTTGAGGTATTTGCGCACCGAGACGCGCGACATGCCGGTGGCCGAGAGCAGGGTTTCGCTGGTGAAACTCTCGTCCTCCAGCGCGAGGATCGCCTGTGCCACCTGCGCCAGCGACGCCGGGGTCAGCCCCTTGGGCAGGTCGCCGGGGCGACGCGCATCTGCCGCAGCAGGTTGACTGAACAGCCGATCGATATCGCCCTGGCCGAGCTGATCCGGCAGGCGAGCCAGCGACTCACGGGCGCGACGGCACGCCTCGATGGCATCGCGAAAGCGCTCGAAACTGAACGGCTTGACCAGGTAATCCCGCGCGCCGAGACGCTGCGCCGCGCGTACCGTTTCGATCTCCGAAGCCGCGGTGATCAGCACCGCATCGGTATTGCGGTCCTGCGCGCGCAGGTGACGGAGCACCTCGAGGCCGGAGCGATTGCGCAGGTAGACATCAAGCAGCAGCAGGTCCACCGGCTCACGTTCGAGCAGCTCCAGCGCAGCTGGCACGCTCTCGCACTGGCCGACCAACTCGATGCCGTCGAGACGGGCGAGGTAGTCGACATTCAGGCGCATGACCATCGGGTCGTCCTCGACGATCAGCACGCGCATGGTGTTTTTCATGGTGCCTCACCTTCCGCGGCGGTCCGATAGGACAATTCGACCTCGAACAGGCTGCCGCGGCCCGCTTCGGAATAGACCGCCAGGCTGCCACCCCAGGCCTCGACCTGCTCCTGCACAGCAGCCAAGCCGATGCCGCGCCGCTCGCCCTTGGTCGACACGCCGCGCTCGAATATCTGCCCGCGCACGGTGGCCTCGATACCGCCACCGCTGTCCTGCACATGCAGCGAGAGCAGCGCTTCGTCGTAGTTCAGCGTCAGGTTGACGCGTCGCTCGTCCTGCTCGGCCACCGCCTCGAAGGCGTTTTCCAGCAGATTGCCGAGGATGGTAACCAGACCATGAATCTGCTCGGGCGCGGCGGCCGGCAGGGGATGTTCGACGTCGACCTGAAAATCGATGCCACGTTCGCGGGCCTCGCTCTGCTTGCCGAGCAGAAAGCCCGCCAGCACCGGCTCACCGATCCCCTCGACCAGGGACGTCGCCGGCGCCAGCTGGTGATCGGCAAGGTCGCGCAGATAGGCGCGCAGGGCATCCAGATCACCCATCTGTGCCAGGCCGAGCAGCACGTGCAGCTTGTTCTTGAATTCGTGGGTCGCCGCCCGCAGCGCTTCGGCATAGCGGCTGACACCGGTCAGCTGCTCGGCCAGCGCGTTGACTTCGCTCTTGTCGCGGAAGGTCGCGATGGCACCGATCACCCGGCCCTGATGACGGATCGGCGCACGATTGGCGAGGATCGCCCGACCGTTGAGGCTGAACTCACGGTCCCGCTGCTCGGTTGCGCTGGCCAGCACCTCGGGCAGGCCACTGTTGGGCAGGTATTCGGCGATCGGCCGGCCCAGCGGTGGTTTGCCGAGGCCGGTGCTGGCCAGCAGGCGCTCGGCGGCGGGGTTGACCAGGGTGATGCGCGCCTGGTCGTCAACCGCCAGAACGCCTTCGCGCACCGAGGCCAGCATCGCCTGACGCTCCTCCACCAGCCAGGTGATCTCGTAGGGTTCCAGCCCCAGCAGCACGCGCTTGATATAGCGTGCCAGCATGTGCGCACCGAGGGCGGTGACCAGCATCAACGCCAGTACACCGAGCACCACGCCGCGCTGATGAGCCTTGAGCAGTTCGCCGAGCGAAGCCAGGGTGACCCCCACAGAGACGGCACCGAGCACCGCTCCCTCGTCGTTCAGCACCGGAGCGAAACCGCGAATACTGCGCCCCAGGCTGCCATCGGCACGCGAGGCATAGGTCTCGCCGGCCAGCACCGGGCCTTCGTCGTCGCCGCGAAAGGCCTGCCCGATGAGGGTCGGCTGCGGGTGCGTCAGGCGCAGGGCGCGCGGATTCATCACCACGATGAAGTCCACACCCAGACGCTGACGCAACCCGTCGATCTCCCGCTGCAACGAGTTATCCGCGTTGAAATCGGCGGGGCCGGCAAGGGCCAGCTGCACGTCGTCACGCGCGGCAACGCTCTGCGCCAGGTTGGTGACCCGCGAAGCCTGGCCTTCCTCCAGGGTGTCCTGCAGCTGCACATTGAACAGCCAGAGGGCCAGCGCCAGGGCCAGCACCACCATGACGGCGACCAGCAGCGAGATCAGCGTGTTCAGGCGCAAGCGCAAAGCCATCACTCCATTTCATGTGGCGGACGCTCGATGCGCCGCGCTAGAGGGCCGGATCGAGCCAGCCCGGCAATCGCGGGTCAAGCTCGGCTCTGCTTTTTTTAGTTTCGTAATGGTTTTTTAACTTCGCCAAACATTGGCGGCGAAGCAACTCTGCTTAAGGTAGCCCCGCCGCGGTTGTCCGACCGCGTCTTCGCAACCATCACCCGTGCGTGCGCCACCCGGCTGCCACGTTCGAAGGAGTACAACAATGAATCGGACCACGCTGAGCCCTGCCGTGCCTGAAGGCACCCCGAACGTTTCGCTGCTTTCCCAACGCATCTTCAATCTTCCGCTGCCGCTGTTCGCCATCGCCCTGCTCGTCATGGCCGCCGCCATCGTCACCGATACCCTGCCCACCGGCATGATCGGCGCGTTGCTGGTGATGATGCTGCTGGGCGAGCTGCTCGGTTTCGCCGGCGACCGTCTACCCATCATCAGGACCTACCTCGGCGGCGGCGCGATCATGGCGCTGTTCGGCGCCGCGTCCATGGTCTATTTCGGCTGGCTACCCGCCGCGGTGGCCGATGATGTCGCCAGTTTCATGAAGGGCGGCGGCTTTCTCGACTTCTATATCGCCGCGCTGATCACCGGCAGCATCCTCGGCATGGATGCCAAGGTGCTGGTGAAAGTCGGCTCGCGCTACGCGTTGCCGCTGCTGTGCTCGGTGCTGTTCGCCGCGCTGTTCGCCATGGCCGTGGGCGCGCTGCTCGGTTTCTCGCCGCAGGATGCGGTGGTGGTCATCGCCATGCCGATCATGGGCGGTGGCATGGGTGCCGGCGCGGTGCCGATGAGCCAGATCTACGAGCAGCTGCTCGGCCAGCCGGCCAGCTACTACATCTCGATCCTGGTGCCGGCCCTGGCCCTGGGCAATGTCTTCGCGATCATCATCGCCGGATTGCTCAACGGCCTGGGTAATCGCTACCCGTCACTGACCGGCAACGGCCAGATGATGCCGGGCGTGGATGTCAGCGACAAGGAAGGTCCGATCACCCTGCCCGCCCTGGGCATCGGCCTGGTTGCCGCGCTGAGCTTCTTCATTGCCGGGCAGATCCTCGGCAAGTTCGTGCCGTTGCATCCCTATGCCTTGATGATCGTGCTGGTGGCGCTGCTCAAGGTGAGCAATCTGGTGCCCGAGTCGATCAACGACGCTGCTTCCCAGTGGTTCCGCTTTGTTGCGCGCAACTGGACCTTCGCGCTGCTGTTCGGCATCGGCGTGGCCTTCACCGACCTCGGCCAGGTGCTCGACGCCATCTCGCTGACCTACGTGCTGATCGTCTTCGCCGTGGTCGCCGGCGCCGCCTTCGGCGCGGGCCTGGTAGGCCGCCTGGTCGGCTTCTACCCCATCGAATCGGCGATCACCGCCGGGCTGTGCATGGCCAACATGGGCGGCACCGGCGACGTCGCGGTGCTCTCCGCGGCGCGGCGCATGTCGCTGATGCCGTTCGCGCAGATCTCCTCGCGCCTGGGCGGCGCGCTGATCCTGCTGATCTCCAGCGTGGTGGTGCCGTTGTTCTTTACCTGACCGACGTTTTCAGTCATCCGGAAGTGAAAAAGCCCCGACCTTGCGGTCGGGGCTTTTCGTTTGGCTGCGGCGCCATCAGCCGCGGAAGTAATTCACCCGCCGGTTCAGCTCCTGCGCCAGGGTGGTCAGATCCTGACTGGAGGCTGCGACCTGATTCGATGCCGCCGAGCTGGTCACCGTCGAGTCGTGAATGCGCGTTACGCTCTGGTTGACCTCCTCGGCCACCGCGCTCTGCTCCTCCGAAGCGGTCGCAATCTGTGCATTCATCTCGTTGATCGCGCCTACTTCCTGACGAATCTTGGCCAGGGCGTTCTCTGCCTGCAGGGTCTGTTCCACGGTCTGCTGTGCCAGCTGCTTGCTCGATTGCATTACCTCCACCGCCCTGCCGGCGCCCGCCTGCAGCGAGGCGATCATCTCGCTGATCTCGCTGGACGACTGCTGCGTGCGGTTGGCCAGCGAGCGCACCTCGTCGGCCACCACCGCGAAGCCACGACCATGGTCGCCGGCGCGCGCCGCCTCGATGGCTGCGTTGAGCGCCAGCAGGTTGGTCTGTTCGGCGATGGCAGTAATCACCTGCAGAATCTTCTCGATATCCCCGCTCTGTGCCGAGACCTGATTGACGGTATCGGTGGCGCTTTCCAGCACCTTGGCCAGGTTGTGGATCGACACGGCCGTCTCACCGACGATGCGGGTGCCGGTCTCGACCTGCTCGTCGGCGCTTTTCGCTGCAGTCGCGGCATTGGCGGCGAAACTGGCTACCTCGCTCACGGTGGCAGCCATCTGGTTGATCGCCGTAGCCACCTGCTCGGCCTCGGCCGACTGCCGCTGAATCTGCTGATTGCTGCTCGCCGAGGAGGTCAGCAACTCGCTCGATGCCGTGCCGACGCCATCGGCTGCGGTGCGCACCTCGGCGATGATCGAGGTGAGCCGGCTGGCCATCTTCGCCGTCGCCCCCATGACGCTATCCGGGTATGGCGTGACGATCCGCTGTCCCAGGTCGCCGTTGGCCAGATTGCCGATCACCCGCGCCACCTCGTCGGGCTCGGCCCCGAGGGTCGAACGCAGCTTGCGGATGATCACCACCGCGATCGCCACACCCAGCAGCACCGCCACGCCGGTCACCGCGACGATGAGCGCGAGGAAGCCGCTGGCGGTCTCGCGGACCACGGTCACGTCCTGATTGATGCTCGATTCCTGGTGATCGATGAACGCGTTGATCAGCCGCAGCCATTCGCTATAGGCCCCGGCGACGTTTTCCAGGAGAAATTCGTAGGCGCGATCCGACCCCTCGTTGAAGCGCAACTCGACCACCTGGCGGGTCAACGCGTTGGTCTTCGCCTCGATGGTTTCGATCTGCCCCATCAGTTGCCGCTCGAGGGCATCGGCAGAGGGCTGTGCGAGCATCGACTTCATCGGTACGGCGGACTCGGCATACAGCTGCGCCAATCGTTCGATTTCCGCCACCTGCTGCCGGGCGAACGCGGGATCGGCCGCACTGACCGCGTCCCGCACGGCAATCGCGCGGTCATGCACGCTGCCGCGGAAGTTGATCGCATAGCGCTGCTTCAGGCCGGCCTGCGAGCTGATCTGGCTCATGCTGCGGTCGATGATGTCGACTTTGAGCGCACTGACCACGGCGACCGCCACCATCAGCCCCAGGATCACCAGAAACCCCAGGCCCAGGCGCATGGATACCGACATCTGCTTGTTCATCGAACACTCCTCTAGCCAGACTGCGAGGCAGCCATTCAGTCAGTCGTTGATGCTCCGAGCGATACTCGCAGCGGGAAAACTTGTACAACATAATGTCATCTTGACATTACTTGTACAAGTTTGATCGACGGACTATCGGCCGCAAGCGGCTGAATATGGCTGATTCGGTGTTCGCGCTGAGATATCGCAGTCTCAAGGACGGGGGCTTGCAGAGCTTTTGTACAACTTTTCGGACTCGACTGCCGACCGGTTGTAACAACCGTGCCAATCGGCACACCGGAGCAACTCGGCCCGGCAATCGCCAGACAGCAAAAAGGCGCCCGAAGGCGCCTTTCTGTTGTCTCGCAACGGGTGTCAGACCTTGCTGCGCTCGAAGCGCTTGCGGTCGTTCTCGTTGAGATACTTCTTGCGCAGGCGGATCGACTTCGGCGTCACTTCAACCAGCTCGTCGTCGGCGATGAATTCCAGCGCCTGCTCGAGGGTGAACTTGATCGGCGGAACCAGGGCGATGACTTCGTCCTTGCCGGAAGCGCGCATGTTGTCGAGCTTCTTGCCCTTGGTGGGGTTGAGCACCAGGTCGTTGTCACGGCTGTTGATGCCGCACAGCTGGCCTTCGTAGATCTCGTCGCCCGGCGCCAGGAACAGCTTGCCGCGCGCCTGCAGGGTTTCCAGCGAGTAGGTCAGCGCGGTACCGGTGGCCATCGAGACCAGCACGCCGTTCTGGCGGTTGGTCACTTCACCGGCCTTGATCGCGCCGTAGTGGCTGAAGGTCGAGGTCAGGATGCCCGAGCCCGAAGTCAGGGTCAGGAAGTTGTTACGGAAGCCGATCAGGCCACGCGCCGGGATGGTGTATTCCAGGCGCACACGGCCCTTGCCATCCGGAACCATGTTGCTCAGGTCGCCCTTGCGCAGACCCATCTGCTCCATTACCGGACCCTGATGCTGCTCTTCGATGTCGATGGTGACGTTCTCGTACGGTTCCTGCTTCTCGCCGGCCTCGTTCTCGATGATCACCACTTCCGGACGGCCAACGGCCAGCTCGAAGCCTTCACGACGCATGGTTTCGATCAGCACCGACAGGTGCAGCTCGCCACGGCCGGAAACCTTGAACTTCTCAGGGCTGTCGCCCGGCTCGACGCGCAGGGCGACGTTGTGCAGCAGCTCCTTCTCCAGACGGTCCTTGATGTTGCGGCTGGTGACGAACTTGCCTTCCTTGCCGGCGAACGGCGAGTCGTTGACCTGGAAGGTCATGCTCACGGTCGGCTGGTCGACGGTCAGCGGCGGCAGGGCCTCGACGTTGTTCTGGTCGCACAGGGTGTCGGAGATGTACAGCTCGTCCATGCCAGACACGCAGACGATGTCGCCCGCTTCGGCTTCCTGCACTTCAACGCGCTGCAGACCGGAGTGACCCATGATCTTCAGGATGCGGCCGTTGCGCTTCTTGCCATCGGCACCGATAGCGGTGACCGGGCTGTTGGCCTTGATGGTGCCGCGGGCGATGCGGCCGATGCCGATCACGCCGAGGAAACTGTTGTAGTCCAGCTGCGAGATCTGCATCTGGAAAGGACCGTCGAGGTCGACTTTCGGCGACGGAACGTGGTCGATGATGGCCTGGAACAGGGCATCCATGTTGTCGTCCATCTTCTCGTGGTCCATGCCGGCGATGCCGTTCAGGGCGCTGGCGTAGACGATCGGGAAGTCCAACTGCTCGTCGGTGGCGCCGAGGTTGTCGAACAGGTCGAAGATCTGGTCGATAACCCAGTCAGGACGCGCGCCCGGACGGTCGATCTTGTTCACCACGACGATCGGACGCAGGCCGGCCTTGAAGGCCTTCTGAGTCACGAAGCGGGTCTGCGGCATCGGGCCATCCTGGGCGTCGACCACCAGCAGTACGGAGTCGACCATGCTCATGACGCGCTCGACTTCACCGCCGAAGTCAGCGTGGCCGGGGGTGTCGACGATGTTGATGTTGTAGCCATTCCACTTCAGCGCGGTGTTCTTCGCCAGGATGGTGATGCCGCGTTCCTTTTCCTGGTCGTTGGAGTCCATCACGCGCTCGTTTTCCAGCTCCTTGCGGTCCAGGGTGCCGGACAGACGCAGCAGCTTGTCGACGAGGGTGGTCTTGCCATGGTCAACGTGGGCGATGATGGCGATGTTGCGTAGATTCTCGATCACTGATTCTTTTCTCTGTAGATAGCTTCGAGCTGAGGCTGGAAGCTGGAAGTAGTCCGGACGAAGACAGTCTGTCCGAGGGTTGTATGGCCTGGCCTTGCGATCAGTGCCGGTCGGGAGGGCGGTGGCGGATGCTGCCGCCAAGCAGCCCCGGCTGTTTCACCGATGAGTCAGGCCGGACGATAGACGCGTACATTGACATGCCCCTCGCTCAGCAGATGGTGAGCATGCAGGCGGCTCATGACACCTTTGTCGCAATACAGCAGGTACTGGCGGTTTTCATCCAGTTCCTTGAAGCGGTTGTTCAGCGCATAGAACGGCAGCGTCTGTACTTCGATGCCAGCCAGTTCGAGCGGTTCGTCCTCGGCGGCATCGGGGTGACGAATGTCGATGATCACCTGGCCGGCGCTCGGCTCGACGACTTCTTCGACCTGCAGATCCTGGCCCAGCTCGTCGATCACGCGGTCGATGGCGACCTGGCGGGCGTTGGCCAGGGCGCGTTCGAGAATCGCCATGTCGAACTGCTTTTCTTCGTGTTCGATGCGGTAGCGCTTGGCCTTGGTGGTCGGGTTCACCGAAATCACGCCGCAGTACTCGGGCATGTTCTTGGCGAACTCGGCGGTGCCGATCTCGAAGGCGGTGTCGATGATGTCCTGCTTGTGGCTGGCGATCAGCGGGCGCAGCACCAGCATGTCGGTGGCCGAATCGATTACCGAGAGGTTCGGCAGCGTCTGGCTGGAGACCTGGGAGATCGCCTCGCCGGTGACCAGCGCATCGATGTGCAGGCGCTCGGCGATCTGCGTGGACACGCGCAGCATCATGCGCTTGAGGACCACGCCCATCTGGCTGTTGTCGACCTTCTGCAGGATCTCGCCGACCACTTCCTCGAACGGCACGCTGATGAACAGCACGCGGTGCGAGCTGCCGTATTTCTTCCACAGATAATGCGCCACTTCCATCACGCCCAGCTCGTGGGCACGGCCGCCGAGGTTGAAGAAGCAGAAATGCGTCATCAGCCCGCGGCGCATCATCTGATAGGCGGCGACGGTGGAATCGAAGCCGCCGGACATCAGCACCAGGGTCTGTTCCAGCGCGCCCAGCGGGTAGCCGCCGATGCCGTCATGCTGCTCGTGCACGACGAACAGGCGCTGGTCGCGGATCTCCATGCGCACTTCGACTTCCGGTTTTTTCAGCGAAATCCCGGCGGCGGCGCACTGCTGGCGCAGCTGGCTGCCAACGTGGCGCTCGACGTCCATGGAGCTGAACGGATGCTTGCCGGCACGCTTGCAGCGCACGGCGAAGATCTTGCCCGGCAGGCGCTCGGCGTAGTGCGCCTTGCATCTGGCGACAATGTCGTCGAGATCGCCCAGCGGGTACTCGTGCACTTCCAGGCAGTGCGCGATACCGGGCGTGCAGCGCAGGCGCTCGATCATCTCGCGCAGCAGCTTGGGTTCGCTGAGCGCGGTTTCCACTTCGATGTTGTCCCACACGCCCTCGACCCGCAGGTCGGGATCGAGCTCGCGCAGCACGGTACGGATATTCTTCGCCAACTGACGAATGAAGCCCTTGCGCACCGGCGGACTCTTGATGGTGATTTCGGGGAAAACCTTGACGATCAGCTTCATGGAAACAGCGCGGCGCCGACGTGGCAGGAAAAGAGGGGCGCGGAGTATAGCGGAAACTGCTCAACATTTAACCGCTTTATTCAAATGCACCAGGACGCACCAAAACAAGGCGAAAAATCCTCAGCGCGCACCAACAAAGAGCATCATTTGTCCAGGATAGCTACGCTTTAGCCCGCAAAAACGCGGCGGCAGCGTCACTACAGGCCTGCGGTACCAATACGGAGCACTGGCATGCAATTTGCTCCCTTGTGAGGCAGGTCGCCTTGGCGGAACATCGCCGCCCGGCTTCACCCTGATTCGGAAGCTCACTGTCATGCTTCCACCACTTGGAGAACACCATGTCGAAGTCGCTTCAACTGATCAAAGATTACGATGTGAAGTGGATTGATCTGCGCTTCACCGATACCAAAGGCAAGCAGCACCACGTCACCGTTCCGGCTCGTGATGCCCAGGATGAAGACTTCTTCGAGCACGGCAAGATGTTCGACGGTTCTTCCATCCATGGCTGGAAAGGCATCGAAGCCTCCGACATGATCCTGATGCCGGTCGACGAAACCGCCGTGCTCGATCCGTTCACCGAAGAGCCGACCCTGATTCTGGTCTGCGACATCGTCGAGCCGAGCACCATGCAGGGCTACGACCGCGACCCTCGCTCCATCGCCAAGCGCGCCGAGGAGTTCCTCAAGACCACCGGCATCGGCGACACCGTATTCGTCGGCCCGGAGCCGGAGTTCTTCATCTTCGACCAGGTCAAGTTCAAGTCGGACATCTCCGGCTCGATGTTCAAGATCTACTCCGAGCAAGGCTCCTGGATGACCGACCAGGACGTCGAAGGCGGCAACAAGGGCCATCGCCCGGCTGTCAAGGGCGGTTACTTCCCGGTTCCGCCGTGCGACCACGACCACGAAATCCGTACTGCCATGTGCAACGCCATGGAAGACATGGGTCTGGTCGTCGAAGTGCACCACCACGAAGTGGCTACCGCCGGTCAGAACGAGATCGGTGTGAAGTTCAACACCCTGGTCGCCAAGGCTGACGAAGTTCAGACCCTGAAGTACTGCGTGCACAACGTCGCCGACGCCTATGGCAAGACCGCGACCTTCATGCCGAAGCCGCTGTATGGCGACAACGGTTCGGGTATGCACGTACACATGTCCATCTCCAAGGATGGCAAGAACACCTTCGCTGGCGAAGGCTATGCCGGCCTGTCCGAAACCGCCCTGTACTTCATCGGCGGCATCATCAAGCACGGCAAGGCCCTGAACGGCTTCACCAACCCGGCAACCAACTCCTACAAGCGTCTGGTCCCGGGCTTCGAAGCACCGGTCATGCTGGCCTACTCGGCCCGCAACCGTTCCGCCTCGATCCGTATTCCGTACGTTTCCAGCCCGAAAGCCCGTCGTATCGAAGCGCGCTTCCCGGACCCGGCTGCCAACCCGTACCTGTGCTTCGCTGCACTGCTGATGGCTGGCCTGGACGGTATCCAGAACAAGATCCACCCTGGCGATGCGGCCGACAAGAACCTGTACGATCTGCCGCCGGAAGAAGGCAAGCTGATCCCGCAGGTGTGCGGCAGCCTGAAGGAAGCCCTGGAAGAGCTGGACAAGGGCCGCGCGTTCCTGACCAAGGGCGGCGTGTTCTCCGACGAGTTCATCGATGCCTACATCGAGCTGAAGTCCGAGGAAGAGATCAAGGTGCGCACCTTCGTGCACCCGCTGGAATACGACCTGTACTACAGCGTCTGATCCAGCTCGCGTGACAGGAAGGCCACCCTCGGGTGGCCTTCTTCGTTTCTACTCCATGCCGACCCGCGCAGCTTGTACCGCCTCGCAAATCACACCGATGGTGCTTGCCTGCAGGCCGGCGCGGTGCAAGGCTTCCGCAGTCCAACTCCGCGGAGTCTCCCATGCGTAGCGCACTGCTCAGCCTGCTATTGATCATCAGCCTCCCGGCGCTCGCCGAGATCTACAAGTACACCGACGCACAAGGCAACACGGTATTCACCAACCAGCCGCCGGAAGGCGTGCAGGCCGATACGGTAGACCTGCCGCCGGCCAACACGGTGAACATCCGCACGCCTGAGCCGCCACCACCGCTGCCGGACCGTCAGCAGAACCAGCAGACGCCCTACCAGACCCTGATGCTGAGCGGCATTCCGGATGCCGAGGCGCTGCGCGCCAACAACGGCACCTTCGTCGTCAGCGCGGTACTGGAACCTTCGCTGCAACCCGGCCATACCCTGCGCTTCCTGCTCGATGGCATTCCTCAGGCCGCGCCCAGCCCGGCGACCTCGCTGCAACTGAACAACGTCGAACGCGGCGACCACCGCCTGCAGGTCGAGGTGCTCGCCGGCCAGCGCGTGATCCAGCGCAGCGAGGCGGTGCCCTTCACTGTGCAGCGCGTGAACACTTCGAGCCCCGCGCTGCGTCCGCCACCACCCAAGCCGAAGCCGGCTTCTTGAGCATCGTTCGCCAAGCGGCGGCCATCCTGCTGCTGGCCACCGCCCTGCCAGCCCTTGGCGGCATCTATTCCTATATAGATGCCGAGGGCAACCGGGTCTTCACCGACCGCCCCACCGGACAGGTGGTGGAGGAAGTCCAGCTGAATCCCTCCAACAGCATGGCGGCGCAGCCGACACCCGCCCCGCGCGCGGTCCAACCACCGAAGCAGCAGGCAGCCGCCGTCCATTATCAGCTGCAGATCCTCAGCCCGGCGGCAGACGAGACGATCCGCAACAACGCCGGCACGGTGAGCGTTACTGTGCAGGCGGAGCCCGCATTGCAAGCCGGCCATGCCTATCAGGTCCTGCTCGACGGGCAGCCTTTCGGCGCGCCCGGTGAAGAGACGAGCTTCGAGCTCAGCAATGTCGATCGCGGTACCCACCAACTGGCAGTCGCGGTGGTGGATGAAGCGGAACGCGTCCTGCAACGCACCGAGAACCAGCCCTTTCATCTGATTCGCACCTCCCTGGCTCAGCGACGGATGGTCAATCCGTGCAAAAAAGGTGATTACGGTGTGCGCCCGGAATGCCCGCTGAAGGACAAGCCGGTAGAAAAACGCGACATTCCGTTCGTGCCCTTTCTATGATCACTGGATGCACCTGTTTGGTGCGCCCAGCAGATGAACTGATTGCTCATCACCAATTTGGGTCACCGGACAGCCCGTAGGGCTGCAGCATCACGCCAATCCGCGCCGCAATGGCGCGTTTGGTTTGGTTCTTGCATTTCCTGCCAGAACTTCCGGACGCAGACCTGCCATGATCAACGAAGCCCTGCAACGCCTGCTGATCGAGAATCTGACCACCGCGACGCTGCTGCTCAACTCGCGCTTGCGCCTGGAGTACATGAACCCGGCTGCCGAGATGCTGTTGGCCGTAAGCGGCCAGCGCAGCCACGGCCAGTTCATCAGCGAGCTGTTCACCGAGTCGCCGGAAGCCCTGGCCGCACTGCGTCAGGCGGTTGAAGAAGCCCACCCCTTTACCAAACGCGAAGCCACCCTGACCTCTGCTACCGGCCAGTCGCTGACCGTCGACTACGCCGTGACCCCGGTGCTGACCCGTCAGGAGACCATGCTGCTGCTGGAAGTACTGCCGCGCGACCGGCTGCTGCGCATCACCAAGGAAGAAGCCCAGCTGTCCAAGCAGGAAACCACCAAGATGCTGGTGCGCGGCCTCGCCCACGAGATCAAGAACCCTCTGGGCGGTATCCGCGGCGCCGCGCAACTGCTGGCCCGCGAGCTGCCGGAAGAACACCTGAAGGACTACACCGAGGTCATCATCGAGGAAGCCGACCGCCTGCGAAATCTGGTCGACCGCATGCTCGGTTCGAACAAGCTGCCGTCGCTGGCGATGACCAACATCCATGAAGTGCTCGAACATGTCGCCAGCCTGATCGAGGCCGAATGCCAGGGAAGCATCATTTTGGTGCGCGACTACGACCCGAGCATTCCCGAGGTCCTGATGGACCGTGAACAGATGATCCAGGCCGTGCTCAATATCATGCGCAACGCCATGCAGGCGCTGGCCGGGCAGAACGATCTCGGCCTCGGCCGCCTCACCCTGCGCACCCGCACGCTGCGCCAGTTCACCATCGGTCATATCCGTCATCGCCTGGTGGCACGCATCGAGATCATCGACAACGGTCCGGGCATCCCTGCCGAACTGCAGAACACGCTCTTCTACCCGATGGTCAGCGGTCGTCCGGACGGAACCGGGCTGGGCCTGGCCATCACCCAGAACATCATCAGTCAGCACCAGGGCCTGATCGAATGCGAGAGCCATCCTGGCCACACCGTGTTCTCGATCTTCCTACCGCTGGAACAAGGAGCCACATCAGCATGAGCCGAAGCGAAAACGTCTGGATCGTCGACGACGACCGCTCCATCCGCTGGGTCCTGGAAAAAGCCCTGCAACAGGAAGGCATGGCCACGCAGAGCTTCGACAGCGCCGACGGCGTGCTGGCCCGCCTCGCCCGCCAGCAGCCGGATGTGATCATCTCCGATATCCGCATGCCCGGCCTCAGCGGCCTGGACATGCTCTCGCAGATCCGCGAGCAGTACCCGCGCCTGCCGGTGATCATCATGACCGCGCACTCGGACCTGGACAGCGCCGTGGCGTCCTATCAGGGCGGTGCCTTCGAATACCTGCCCAAGCCGTTCGACGTCGATGACGCGGTCTCGCTGGTCAAGCGCGCCAACCAGCACGCCCAGGAGCAGCAGAACCAGCAGGAGCCCGCCAACCGCCACCACACGCCGGAGATCATCGGCGAGGCGCCAGCGATGCAGGAGGTGTTCCGCGCCATCGGCCGCCTCAGCCATTCCAACATCACCGTGCTGATCAATGGCGAGTCGGGTACCGGCAAGGAGCTGGTGGCCCACGCCCTGCACCGCCACAGCCCGCGCTCGGCCTCGCCGTTCATCGCGCTGAACATGGCGGCAATCCCCAAGGATCTGATGGAGTCGGAGCTGTTCGGCCACGAGAAAGGTGCCTTCACCGGTGCGGCCAATCAGCGCCGCGGCCGCTTCGAGCAAGCCGACGGCGGCACGCTGTTTCTCGACGAGATCGGCGACATGCCGGCCGACACGCAGACGCGCCTGCTGCGCGTACTGGCCGATGGCGAGTTCTACCGGGTCGGCGGCCACACGCCGGTGCGCGTCGATGTGCGCATCATCGCCGCCACGCACCAGGACCTGGAAACGCTGGTGCAGGCCGGCAAGTTCCGTGAGGACCTGTTCCACCGTCTGAACGTCATCCGCATTCATATTCCCAGGCTGTCCGATCGCCGCGAGGACATCCCGGCGCTGGCCGAGCACTTCCTCGCCAGCGCCGCGCAGGAGCTTTCGGTGGAAACCAAGGTGCTCAAGCCGGAAACCAAGGAATACCTGCAACACCTGCCATGGCCGGGCAACGTGCGCCAATTGGAGAACACCTGCCGCTGGATCACGGTGATGGCATCCGGGCGCGAAGTGCATGTCGACGACCTGCCGCCGGAGCTGCTCAACCAGCAGGCCGAGGCACAGCCGGCGCACAACTGGGAACAGGCGCTGCGCAACTGGTCCGACCAAGCCCTGGCGCGCGGCCAGAGCAACCTGCTCGACGAGGCGGTGCCGGCCTTCGAACGGATCATGATCGAGACGGCACTCAAGCACACCGCCGGCCGCCGCCGCGATGCCGCGCTGCTGCTCGGATGGGGTCGCAACACCCTGACGCGCAAGATCAAGGAGCTGGGGATGCGCGTCGATGGCGCCGACGACGATGAAGGAGACGACAGCTGACCTACCCGTGGGCGGCGAGATATAGAGAGTGACCACGAACCCCGCTGCCGGCGGGGTTCATTATTTCTGACGCAGCGATTCTTTCAGCTCACGGTCGCTTGGCCGCCACCACCTTTACCGCGAGGCGCCAGCCGCCATCGCGACGTTCTCCACGCCACTGCCCCTGCAACGGCCGCGCCGCGACCAGATGCAGCAACAGACCTTTCTCGGTCTGCTGTAGGCGCCACGCCACCGGCATGCCGTCTATCTGCAACTGTCCGGCCTGCGGCTCGCCCTCGGCCTGGAACAGCAGGGCGAACGCCCCTTCGAGGTGCTCGTCATATATCTCGGGCTCGCGGTCGAACTGCAACGAAAGGCCTTGCGGTTGCGACTCCAGCACCTCGAGCTGGACCGGCCCCGGCGCGGTGAGGCGACCGATCATCAGCCCGATCAGCAGACCGATCAGCACCAGCGAGCCGAAAAAGCGCCGCCGCAGCCGCGGCATCGGGTCCTGCTCCCCGGTAGAATGCCGCCGATCCTCAACCTCGGTGCTGCGCATGTTTCACGTGATCCTGTTCCAACCGGAAATTCCGCCCAATACCGGCAACATTATCAGGCTCTGCGCCAATACCGGCTGCCACCTGCACCTGATCGAGCCGCTGGGTTACGAGCTGGACGACAAGCGCCTGCGCCGCGCCGGCCTCGACTACCACGAGTACGCCACGCTGGAGCGTCACGCCGACCTGCCGAGCTGCCTCGCGCGGATCGGCATCGACGCCGCAAACCCCGACGGCCCGCGACTGTTCGCCTTTACCACCAAGGGCTCGCAGCCCTTTCATGAAGTGTCCTATCGACGCGGCGATGCGCTGCTGTTCGGCCCGGAGAGTCGCGGCCTGCCGGCGGAGATCCGTGACGCCCTGCCCAACGAGCAACGCCTGCGCCTGCCGATGCGGCCCGACAGCCGCAGCCTGAACCTGTCGAACACCGTGGCCGTCGCGGTGTACGAGGCCTGGCGCCAGCACGGCTTCGCCATGGAGTGAGCGGTACAACCTTGTGACAACGGGTCCTGAACGATCCGCCGTGGTCCCCGTCGTAAACAGACAAGCTCCCTTGGCAGCAGGAGAAACGACGTGTCCCAGACCAAGTTCAGGCCCTACCACGCGCCCGCGGGCGGCTGGGGATCAGCCTACTCCGTCGCCAATATCCTGCTGCGTGAGCGCGTCTCGCCGGCCGGTATCGGCCTGCTGCTCAAGCAGAACAAACCGATCGACGGTTTCGCCTGTGTCAGTTGCGCCTGGGCCAAGCCGCATCCGTCACGACCACTGTCGTTCTGCGAGAACGGCGCCAAGGCGACTGCGTGGGAAACCACGTCGCTGCGCTGCGGCCCGGAATTCTTTGCCAGGCACAGCGTCAGCGAGCTGCTCAACTGGAGCGACTACGATCTCGAGCAGCAGGGCCGGCTGACCCATCCGCTGCGCTACGACGCTGCCAGCGATCACTATCAGCCGGTCAGCTGGGATGAAGCCTTCGCCGAGATCGGTGCCGAGCTCAAGGCCATGGCCGATCCCGACCAGGTGGTGTTCTACATGTCCGGCCGCGCGGCGCTGGAAACGGCCTACATGTATGGTCTGCTGGCGCGGCTGTACGGCACCAACAACCTGCCGGACAGCTCCAACATGTGCCACGAGAGCACCTCGGTGGCGCTGCCGGAGAGCATCGGCGTGCCGGTGGCGACCGTCACCCTGAACGATTTCGAGCACACCGACGGGCTGTTCTTCTTCGGCCACAACACCGGCACCTCCAGCCCGCGGATGCTGCATCAGCTGCAGGAAGCCCGTGAACGCGGCGCTCAGATCGTCACCTTCAATCCGCTGCGCGAGCGCGGGCTGGAGCGCTTCGTCAATCCGCAGTCGCCGCGCGAGATGCTCACACCGGACAGCACGGTGATCAGCACCCAGTACCACCAGCTCGCCATCGGCGGCGACATGGCCGCCATCGCCGGCATGTGCAAGGCGCTGTTCGCCATGGACGACCAGGCCGTCGCCGAGGGCCGCAAGCGCGTGCTCGATATGGCTTTCATCGAGCAGCACACCCACGGCTTCGAAGCCTTCGAGCAACGCATCCGCAGCTACAGCTGGGGACATCTGGAACGCCGCTCGGGCTTGAGCCGTACCGCCATGGAGGCCGTGGCCACCGTTTATGCCAGCTGTGAACGGGTTATCGCGCCATACGGCATGGGCCTGACCCAGCACCGCTACGGCGTACAGACCATCCAGATGCTGGTCAACCTGCTGCTGTTGCGCGGCAACATCGGCAAGGAAGGCGCAGGCATCCTGCCGGTGCGCGGTCATTCCAACGTGCAGGGCCAGCGCACCGTCGGCATCACCGAAAAGGCGGCAAAGGTGCCGGCGGACAATCTGCGCCGACAGTTCGGCTTCGAGCCGCCGGGCGATGACGGCGTGAACACCGTGGAGGCCTGCGAAGGCATTCTCGACGGCAGCATCCGCGGCTTCATCGGCCTGGGCGGCAACTTCGTCCGCGCCATTCCCGACACCCTGCAGATGGAGCCGGCGTGGCGCAAGCTGCGGCTGTCGGTACAGGTATCGACCAAGCTCAATCGCAATCACCTGATCACCGGTGAGGTGTCCTATATCCTGCCCTGCCTGGGACGGACCGAGATCGACCGCCAGGCCACCGGCGAGCAGCGTCACACCACCGAGGACAGCACCGGCTGCATCCGCGCCTGGCGCGGCGCCGCCCAGCCTGCCGGCGAGCTACTGCTGTCGGAACCGGCAATCATCGCGCGGCTGGCCAAGGCCACGCTGGCGCCCAACCCGATGCTGGACTGGGATGCCTGGGTCGCGGACTACAGCCTGATCCGCGACGCCATTGCCGAGAGTTACCCGGAGATCTTCCACGACTTCAACGTGCGCATGATGGAGCCCGGCGGCTTCCACCGCCCGCTCGGTGCGAGCGAACGACGCTGGGATACCGAGTCGGGCAAGGCCAACTTCATCAATCCGCCATCGCTGTCCGCCGACCCGGATACCGAAGAAAACGGCCACGAGCAGCACGACGTACTGCAGATGATGACGCTGCGCAGCAATGACCAATTCAACACCACTGTCTACGGCTACGACGACCGCTTCCGCGGCATTCATGGCACCCGCGCGGTGATCCTGATGAACCGCAACGACATCGCCCGCCTGGGCCTGGCCGAGAACGATCGCATCGAAGCGATCACCGTGGTCGACGATGGCGTGCATCGCGCAGTCAGCCCGTTGCGGGTGACGCCCTACAACATTCCCGAGGGCTGCTGCGCCGGCTATTACCCGGAATGCAACGCGCTGTTACCGGTCTGGCACCACGCCGAACGCAGCAAGGTGCCGGCGGCCAAGTCGATCCCGGTGCGCCTGCGCAAGCTGATCGCCGCGGCGGTTGCCGGCGACGTGCCGCGCCAGCCCAGTCGCCCGCAGCGCGGCGAAGAGCCCGGACCGGCCTGAGCGACTGAGCGCTGCAAAGCAAAGCGCTGTAACACGGCTGTCGATGAACCTCATCGACAGCCGTTGAAAAGCGGCCAGCAGTCCCCCATATCAACCGCATTCGGGCATTCATCGCCCCGCAGTGTGGAGATTTTCCTTTGACCACCATCGTTTCAGTGCGCCGCAACGGCAAAGTCGTCATGGGCGGCGACGGCCAGGTTTCCCTGGGCAACACCGTCATGAAAGGCAACGCCAAGAAGGTCCGCCGCCTCTATCACGGCCAGGTACTGGCGGGCTTCGCCGGTGCCACCGCCGACGCCTTCACCCTCTTCGAACGCTTCGAAGGCCAGCTGGAGAAACATCAGGGCCACCTGGTTCGCGCCGCCGTCGAGCTGGCCAAGGACTGGCGTACCGACCGTTCGCTGAGTCGCCTGGAAGCCATGCTGGCGGTGGCCAACAAGGATGCCTCGCTGATCATCACCGGCAACGGCGACGTGGTGCAGCCCGAGGACGACCTGATCGCCATGGGCTCTGGCGGCGGTTTCGCCCAGGCCGCGGCCAAGGCACTGCTGCTCAAGGCCGGCGCCGACATGTCGGCCCAGGAAATCGCCGAAACGGCGCTGAACATCGCCGGCAGCATCTGCGTGTTCACCAACCAGAATCTGACCATAGAGGAGCTGGACAGCGCGGTCTGACAGGCCGATGAAAAACTAGCCGCGTTGCCTCGCCTAGGTTTTTCAAGCCGCCTGTTTGGTACCCCGCCCAGCTTCCGGAGTAATGAAGAAATGTCCATGACGCCCCGCGAGATCGTCCACGAACTCAACCGCCACATCATCGGCCAGGACGACGCCAAGCGTGCCGTGGCTATCGCTCTGCGCAACCGCTGGCGGCGCATGCAGCTGCCGGCTGAACTGCGCCAGGAAGTCACCCCGAAGAACATCCTGATGATCGGCCCGACCGGTGTCGGCAAGACCGAAATCGCCCGCCGCCTGGCCAAGCTGGCCAATGCGCCCTTCCTGAAAGTGGAAGCGACCAAGTTCACCGAGGTCGGCTATGTCGGCCGTGACGTCGAATCGATCATTCGCGACTTGGCCGACGCCGCGCTGAAGATGCTGCGCGAGCAGGAGGTGCACAAGATGCGCCACCGCGCCGAAGACGCCGCCGAAGAGCGCATTCTCGATGCGCTGCTGCCGCCAGCGCGCCCGGTGGGCTTCTCCGAGGAGCCAATGCAGGCGAGCGATTCCAACACCCGCCAGCTGTTCCGCAAGCGCCTGCGCGAGGGGCAGCTGGACGACAAGGAAATCGACATCGAAGTGGCCGAAAGCCCGGCCGGCGTGGAGATCATGGCCCCACCCGGCATGGAGGAGATGACCAACCAGCTGCAGAACCTCTTCGCCAACATGGGCAAGGGCAAGAAGAAGAGCCGCAAGCTGAAGATCAAGGAAGCCTTCAAGCTGATCCGCGACGAGGAGGCCGCGCGCCTGGTCAATGAAGAAGACCTCAAGGCCCGCGCCCTGGAAGCGGTTGAGCAGAACGGTATCGTCTTCATCGACGAGATCGACAAGGTGGCCAAGCGCGGCAATACCAGCGGCGCCGACGTCTCCCGCGAGGGCGTGCAGCGCGACCTGCTGCCGCTGATCGAAGGCAGCACGGTCAACACCAAGCTGGGCATGGTCAAGACCGACCACATCCTCTTCATCGCCTCCGGCGCTTTCCACCTGTCCAAGCCCAGCGACCTGGTGCCGGAACTGCAGGGTCGCCTGCCGATCCGCGTCGAGCTCAAGGCGCTGTCACCGCAGGACTTCGAGCGCATCCTCACCGAGCCGCATGCGGCGCTCACCGAGCAATACCGTGAACTGCTGAAAACCGAGGGCCTGCACATCGAGTTTCTCGAAGACGGCATCAAGCGCATCGCCGAGATCGCCTGGCAGGTCAACGAGAAGACCGAGAACATCGGCGCGCGTCGCCTGCACACGCTGCTCGAGCGGCTGCTGGAAGAGGTTTCCTTCAGTGCTGGCGATATCGCAGCCAAGCAGGACGGCGAAGCGATCCGCATCGACGCTGCCTACGTCAACGAGCACCTCGGCGAACTGGCGCAGGACGAAGACCTGTCGCGCTACATTCTCTAACCGTCGCGGCCGTGGCGATCGCCGCGGCCGGTTTTCCGGAGCGTTGCATGCGCATCCCCACCGCAATCAAGCTGCACAAGGCATCGAAAACGCTGGAGCTGGAGTACGGCGCCGACGAGCGCTACGTGCTGTCCGCCGAGTTCCTGCGTGTGCATTCGCCCTCGGCGGAAGTCCAGGGCCACGGCAATCCGGTGCTGCAGACCGGCAAGCTGAACGTCGGCCTGGAGCAGATCGAGCCGGCCGGCCAGTACGCACTGAAGCTGACCTTCAGCGACGGCCACGACAGCGGCCTGTTTACCTGGGACTATCTGGAACGCCTGGCGCTGAATCAGCAAGCGCTGTGGGATGACTATCTCGCGGCGCTGGCGGCCGCTGGCAAGTCACGCGACCCGAATGAATCGGTCGTCAAGCTGATGTTGTGAGGACGAACCCGTAGGGTGGATCACGCTTCATCGATCCACCGGGTGACGGCACACCGGATGGCGCTCCACCCATTGGAGTCGCGGTGGATGTAAAAAGCGACATCCACCCTACGTCCCCGCACCTATTCGAGGCGCCCGTTAAGCTGGGCGCCAGCTCAGACCAGCGCCTTGTCCAACGCCCGCTCGATCTGGCCCTTGATGCTGCCGCCCATGGCCGAGAGCAGCAGGCCGAGGTTGAGCAGCACCTTGACGCTGTCCTCGTAGACTTCGATGCGCCCGTCCGCACCGCTGCGCTTGACGGCCAGCACATCGCCCTGCCACTGACAGCTCACGCCGAACTCGCGAGCTAGGCGCGCGGCCAGCTCGTCGGCCTTCTCGCGTGCGGCCTCGCGGCCAAGATTGTGGGTACGTTCGACGATGATCTGGGCCATTACGACTCCTGGCTGCGCCCGAAAAGGCGCGCACTATAGCAAAGCAGCGACGAACGGCGGAGGGAGCCATAGCGTGCCCACAAGAGGCTGCAGGCGCGCACGGCGACTTCCCTTCTCGGCGACCGGCCTCCCCAACCCTGCGACATGTCGCCGCTAGACCTTTTGCCGGCCGCGGCCAGCTCGACGCTTATCAGCCGGCCATTTAGGTTTAGAATGCCGGGCACATTCTTCTCGGCGAAAGTGACATGACCGACCCTCGCAAAGCGCATGACGCAGAACCGACCACCCATTTCGGCTACAAGAACGTGCCGGAAAGCCAGAAGGCGCAGAAGGTGGCCGAGGTGTTCCACTCCGTGGCCGCCAAGTACGACCTGATGAACGACCTGATGTCCGGTGGCGTGCATCGCCTGTGGAAGCGCTTCACCATCGAGCTGTCCGGCGCCCGCCACGGTAACCGCGTGCTGGATATCGCCGGCGGCACCGGTGACCTGACCCGCCAGTTCTCGCGCATCGTCGGCCCTACCGGCGAGGTGGTGCTGGCCGACATCAATGCTTCGATGCTCAAGGTCGGCCGCGACAAGCTGCTGGACAAGGGCGTGGCCGGCAACGTCAAGTTCGTCCAGGCCGATGCCGAGAAGCTGCCCTTCCCGGACAACCACTTCGACGTGGTCACCATCGCTTTCGGCCTGCGCAACGTGACGCACAAGGAAGACGCCATCGCTTCCATGCTGCGCGTGCTGAAGCCGGGCGGCCGTCTGCTGGTGCTGGAATTCTCCAAACCGACCAATCAGCTGTTCTCCAAGGCCTATGACGCCTACTCGTTCAGCCTGTTGCCGATGATGGGCAAGCTGATCACCAACGACGCCGAGAGCTATCGCTACCTGGCCGAGTCGATCCGCATGCACCCGGATCAGGAAACCCTCAAGAGCATGATGGAGACCGCCGGTTTCGAGCGCGTCAGCTATCACAACATGACCGGCGGCATCGTCGCCCTGCACCGCGGCATCAAGCCCTGATGTTGCGCACTGCCCTGCTGGCCGGTGCCGAGCGCGGCATCAATCGCGTCCTGCGCCTGGACCCCACCGCACTGCCGCGACTGGCACGCCTGAACGGCCGGATCATCGAGATCGACTGCACCGCGCCGGCCTGGCGCCTGTTCATTCTCGCCGATGACGAAGGTCTGCGCCTGGCCAGCAACTGGGGCGCGGAGGCCGATTGCCGCCTGCGCGCGCCAGCGAGCAGCCTGCTGCGCCTGGCCGTCAGCCGCAACAAGACCGCGGTGCTGCATGGCCCCGAGGTCGAGATCGACGGTGACAGCGGACTGCTGATGAACCTCGCCGAAGTGCTGCAGGATCTGGAGCTGGACTGGGAATACGAAGTTTCCCGCTGGCTCGGCCCGGTCGGCGCACAACTGCTCGGTTCCAGCCTGCGTAGCCCAGTGGACTGGGTACGCGACAGCGCCGACTCGCTGCGTCAGGATCTTGCCGACTACCTCAGCGAGGAGTCGCGGATGCTGGTCGGCCAGGCCGAAGCCCAGGCACGTTTCGACGAGCTGGATGACATGAAACTTGCCCTCGACCGACTCGAAGCCCGCATCGAGCGCCTCGCCCTCAACCTGAATCCAGATCGCCCCGAATGAAGCTGTTCGCCGCCGCACGCCGCCTGTTTCGCATCCTGCTGGTGGTGATCCGCTACCGCCTCGATGACATCATTCTCGACCTGCCGATGCCCTGGTGGCTGCGCGCGACCAGCTATCTGCTGCCCTGGCGCTGGATTCCGCGTCGGCGCAGCGAGTTGTCCCGTGGCGCACGGCTGCGCCTGGCGCTGGAAGGTCTGGGGCCGATCTTCATCAAGTTCGGGCAGATCCTCTCCACCCGCCGCGACCTGCTGCCGCCGGATATCGCCGAAGAGCTGGCGATGCTGCAGGACCGCGTGCCGCCATTCGATTCAGCCGTCGCCACAGCGCTGATCGAGCGCCAACTGGGTGCGTCGGTGGGGGAGATCTTTGCCCGCTTCGACAGCAAGCCGCTGGCCTCCGCCTCGGTGGCTCAGGTGCATGCGGCCAAGCTGCGTTCCGGCGAGGAAGTGGTGGTCAAGGTGGTGCGCCCGAACCTCAAGCCGATCATCAGTCAGGATCTGGCCTGGCTGTTCATGCTGGCCAACAGCGCCGAGCGCATCTCCATCGACGCGCGCCGTCTGCACCTGGTGGAAGTCGTCGACGACTACGCCAAGACCATCTACGACGAGCTGGACCTGTTGCGCGAAGCGGCCAACGCCAGCCAGCTCAAGCGCAATTTCGAAGGCTCGCCGCTGCTCTACGTGCCGCAGATCTACTGGGACTATTGCCGCCCGCAGGTGCTGGTGATGGAGCGCATCTACGGCGTCCCGGTGACCGACATGGCCGGGCTGGCGCGGCAGAACACCGATATGCGCCAGCTCGCCGAGCGCGGCGTGGAGATCTTCTTCACCCAGGTGTTTCGCGACAGCTTCTTCCATGCCGACATGCACCCCGGCAACATCTTCGTCAGCAGCCATCAGCCGTGGAGCCCGCAGTACATCGCGGTGGACTTCGGCATCGTCGGCAGCCTGACGCCCGAGGATCAGGACTACCTGGCGCGCAACCTGATGGCCTTCTTCAAGCGCGACTACCGCAAGGTCGCCCAGCTGCATATCGATTCGGGCTGGGTGCCGGCGGAAACCAAGGTCAACGAGTTCGAGGCGGCAATCCGCACCGTCTGCGAGCCGATCTTCGAGAAGCCGCTGAAGGACATCTCCTTCGGCCAGCTGCTGGTGCGTCTGTTCCAGGTGGCGCGGCGCTTCAACATGGAAGTGCAGCCACAACTGGTGCTGCTGCAGAAGACACTGCTCAACATCGAAGGCCTCGGTCGCGAGCTGTACCCGGATCTCGACCTCTGGAGCACCGGGCAGCCTTATCTCGAGCGCTGGATGCGCGAACGCATGAGCCCCAAGCAGCTGATCAAGAATGTGCACGCACAGATCGAGCAACTGCCGCATCTGGCACACATGACCCGCGAGCTGCTCGAGCGTATGTCGCACCCCCATGCGAACAACCCGCCGCCGCCCTGGCGCGAGCGCCATCGCGGCTGGCCGCTGCGCCTGATCGGCGCGCTGCTGCTTGGCAGTGGCGCCACACTGGCGGCCAGCGCCGAGAATCTTGCTGCCATCACCGCATGGCCGGCCTGGGTCATGCTGGTGGCCGGCGTCTTCATCGTGGTACGCCGATAGCCATCGCTGGTGCGGGCTGGCACACTTGGGCGCATTGAGTGGAGAACCGGATGAACTGGCTGGACGAAATCAACTGGAACGCCGACGGCATGGTCCCGGCGATCGCGCAGGACTACCAGAGCGGTCGCGTGCTGATGATGGCCTGGATGAACCGCGAGGCGCTGGCGCTGACCGCGCAGGAAGGCCGCGCCATCTATTGGTCACGTTCGCGTGGCAAGCTGTGGCGCAAGGGCGAGGAGTCCGGGCATGTGCAGCGGCTGCATGAGCTGCGCCTGGATTGCGACGCCGACGTGATCATCCTGATGGTCGAGCAGATCGGCGGCATCGCCTGCCATACTGGCCGGGAAAGCTGCTTCTACCGTGTCTTCGAAAATGGCAGCTGGAAAGTCGTCGAGCCGGTTCTCAAGGACCCGCACGCCATCTATGCGGAGCACAAGCATGAGTGACACCCTGACCCGTCTGGCCGAGGTGCTGGAGGCCCGCAAGGGTGCGGCGCCGGACAGCTCCTACGTTGCCAGCCTGTATCACAAGGGCCTGAACAAGATTCTCGAGAAGGTCGGTGAGGAATCGGTGGAAACCATCCTCGCCGCCAAGGACGCCGCCGTGAGTGGCGACGCCAGCGACCTGATCTACGAAACCGCCGATCTGTGGTTCCACAGCATGGTCATGCTCGCCGCGCTCGGCCAGCACCCGCAGGCAGTGCTGGATGAACTGGATCGACGCTTCGGTCTCTCCGGACACGCGGAAAAAGCCGCGCGTCCGCAAACCTGATTCACATCGGAGATATCACCATGGGTTTTGGCGGCATCAGCATCTGGCAACTCCTGATCATTCTGCTCATCGTCATCATGTTGTTCGGCACCAAGCGCCTCAAGGGCCTGGGCTCCGACCTCGGTGATGCGATCAAGGGCTTCCGCAAATCCATGGGCACCGACGAGGAAAAGCCCGGCGTCGAAGACAAGCAGAACCACACCATCGATGCGCAAGCGCGCAAGGTCGAAGAACCGACCAAGAAAGACTAGTCCCTGGCTCGACGCGGTCACGCAGTGCTGCGCGACCGCTCTCTCTATTGATGTGAGCACGTCCTGATGTTCGATATCGGTTTCACCGAACTGCTACTGGTCGGCCTGGTGGCGCTGATGGTGCTCGGCCCGGAGCGCCTGCCGGGTGCGGTGCGAACCACCGGCCTGTGGGTTGGCAGGCTGAAGCGCAGCTTCAGCAACATCAAGGCCGAAGTGGAGCGCGAAATCGGCGCCGACGAGATCCGTCGCCAGCTGCATAACGAGCGCATCCTCGACCTTGAGCGGGAGATGAAGCAGAGCATCATGCCGCCAGCGCCATCCAGCCCCTCGACTGCCGCCACGCCGCCAGCGGCGGGCAACGCGACCGAGGTCGCCGCCAGCGCTGGCAGCAGCGCAGCCGACGTCGGCAGCACGCTAGCGCCACCTGCGGAATCGTCTGCCTCCAGCGCCGAAGCCGTGCCCACTCCTCGCCCCGACAGATCACCCGAACCATGAGCCAGTCTTCCATCGACGACCAGGAAATGCCGCTGGTCGCGCATCTGACCGAGCTGCGCAAGCGCCTGCTGCGTTGCGTCGTGGCCATCGCCCTGCTGTTCGGCGGGCTGTTCTATTTCTCGCAGCAGATCTACGCACTGGTCGCCGCACCGCTGCGCGCCTATCTGCCCGAAGGCGCGACGATGATTGCCACTGGCGTCGCCTCGCCCTTCCTGACACCGTTCAAACTGACGCTGATGGTTGCGCTGTTCCTGTCGATGCCGGTAATCCTGCACCAGATCTGGGGCTTCATCGCGCCCGGGCTGTACAAGCACGAAAAGCGCATCGCCGTGCCGCTGCTGGTGTCGAGCATCTTCCTGTTTTACGCCGGCATGGCATTCGCCTACTTCGTGGTGTTCCCGATCATGTTCGGCTTCTTCGCCAGCGTGACACCGGAAGGCGTGGCGATGATGACCGACATCGGCCAATACCTCGACTTCGTGCTTACGCTGTTCTTCGCCTTCGGCGTGGCGTTCGAGATTCCGGTGGCGACGTTCCTGCTGATCTGGGTCGGTATCGTCGATGTCGCCACCCTGCGCAAGAGCCGCCCGTACGTGATCGTTGGCTGCTTCGCCGTCGGCATGGTGCTCACACCGCCCGACGTGTTCTCCCAGGCGCTGCTGGCCGTGCCGATGTGGCTGCTGTTCGAGGCTGGGGTGATCTGCGGCAGCCTGGTGAAGAAACGCGACCCGCATTTCCGCGGCGACGCCGAGGACGAAGCGCCGGAAACCGGTGACCAGCCCCCCGCTCCACGCCCGTGAACCTGCTACTGCTCGAGCAGGCAGACTTCGTCGCCGATGACCATGTTCTGTTGCGTGATCGGCGCCTGACACACCTGCAACAGGTTCATCGCGCGGAAGTCGGCGAGAGCCTCAAGGTCGGCCTGCTTGGCGGCGACATGGGTAGTGGCCGCCTGTTGCGTCTGGATGCCGGCGAAGCGGAACTGCAGGTCAGCTTCGACCAACCGCCACCGGCCAAGCTGCCGCTGACTCTGCTGCTGGCACTTCCGCGGCCGAAAATGCTCCGCCGCGTACTGCAGACCGTCGCGACCATGGGCGTGCCGCAACTGGTGCTGCTGAACAGCTATCGGGTGGAGAAAAGCTTCTGGCAGACGCCCTTCCTTGAACCGGCCGCGATCCATGAACAGCTGATTCTTGGCCTGGAGCAGGCGCGCGACACCGTGCTGCCGGAAGTCATCATCGAAAAGCGCTTCAAGCCCTTCGTTGAGGATCGCCTACCGCAACTCAGCGCGGGCACCCTGGGCCTGGTCGGTCATCCCGGCGACTATCCGCACTGTCCACGCGCTGTCGTTGGGCCTGTCACGCTGGCGATTGGCCCGGAAGGCGGCTGGATTCCCTACGAGGTGGAAAAGCTCGCCGCCGCGGGGCTGCAGCCGGTACAGCTGGGCGAGCGCATCCTGCGCGTCGAGACGGCAGTCAGCGCCCTGCTGGCCAGGCTGTTTTAAGCCCGCGCCATAGCACAGCCAGGCCTTCGTTCGCCGCGCGAGCCATGGCGCCCCGATGAACGTAACGCACCCACCCGGTGCCAGGGAGTCAGAGGCTAAGACTGCTCATGTTTCCGTGCGACCGCACGGGGACTCTGACCTATGCCCTAATCCAATAAAGAGCCGTTCTTGCCATGCGACCATTGACCATAGACATGCACCGTCTGGAGTACGCTCTGGATGGACGCGACAGCGCCGAGTACTACCTGGATCTAGAGAACGGCGAGATCCGCGCCGTCTTCCCGAGCGAGCCAGCACCCGGCGTCATGGAGAAATACGACGTACAGCAGGATCGCTACCTTCACATCGAACCGCTGGAGCTGGCGCAATCGATCGCCATGCGTGAAGCCTTCCTCTTCACCCAGCATGACCCCATCGCCCATGCAGTACTGAGCAATGCGCTCAAGGGCCGCAAGCCGCTACGCACATTCGATTTCAAGCTGGAGGACTTTCCAGAGGTCAGGGAGGCCTGGCTGCACTACCAGACCGTGCAGCTGCGCGAATATGCGGTCACCTGGTTGCGCGATAACGATTTGGAGCCAGTGCCGGTGCGGCACTGACATCCTGATCAGCTTTCGAGGAGAAAGGTCACCGGTCCGTCGTTGACCAGATGCACCTGCATATCGGCGCCGAAACGCCCGCAGGCTACCTGCGGGTGCTGGGCGCGCGCTTGCGCCAGCAGATAGTCATATAGCGCTTCGCCCTGCGCGGGTGGCGCCGCGCTGGAAAAGCTCGGCCGCAAGCCGCTGCGGGTGTCAGCCGCCAGGGTGAACTGGGAAACCAGCAGCAGACCGCCGCCGATATCCTTCAGCGAGCGATTCATCTTGCCCTGCTCGTCGCTGAAGACCCGGTAGTTGAGCAGCTTGTGCAGCAGCTTGTCGGCCCGCGCGTGGTCGTCTTCGCGCTCGACACCGACCAAGACGAGCAAACCCTGGTCGATGGACCCGACAACCTCGCCCGCTACCTCGACGCGTGCCTGGCGCACGCGCTGAATCAGCCCCTTCATTCGGCATCCGCCGGCGGCAGATCGAGCAGACGATGGGCGATCTCGCCGGCAGCACGCACCAGGGCATCGGCAATACCCAGCTCCGCCGCCGAATGCCCGGCATCACGGATGATCTGCAACTCGCTGTTCGGCCACGCCTGATGCAGCGCCCAGGCATTGTCCAACGGGCAGATCGCATCGTAGCGGCCATGCACGATGATGCCCGGCAGGTGGGCGATCTTCGGCATGTCGCGCAAGAGCTGATCCGGTTCGAGAAAGGCCTGATTGACGAAGTAATGGCATTCGATACGGGCCATCGACAGCGCCCGGTGGGTATCAGCAAAGCGATCGACCACCTGATTGTTCGGGCGCAGCGTCGCGGTACGCCCTTCCCAGCAGGACCAGGCCTTCGCGGCATGCATCTGGGCGATCTGGTCGGTCCCGGTGAGGCGTCGATGGAACGCCTGCATCAGGTCGTCACGCTCTTCGGGCGGAATCGGTGAGAGGAAATCCTGCCAATAGTCAGGGAACAGCCGACTGGCGCCCTCCTGATAGAACCAGGCGAGATCCTGTGGCCGGCAGAGGAAGATGCCGCGCAGGATCAGGGCGTGCACGTGTTCCGGGTAGGTCTGCGCATAGGCCAGCGAGAGCGTCGAGCCCCAGGAGCCACCGAACAGCACCCATTTGTCGATGCCCAGATGCTCGCGGATACGCTGCATGTCGGCGATCAGATGCGCTGTGGTGTTGTTTTCCAGGCTGGCATGAGGTGTCGAGCGGCCACAGCCGCGCTGATCGAAGGTGATGATGCGGTACAGGCTCGGATCGAAGAAGCGCCGGCTCATGGCGTCACAGCCACCGCCGGGGCCACCATGGACGAACAGCACGGGCAGACCATCCGGCGACCCACTCTCGTCGACATAGAGCACATGCGGTTCTTCTACCGCCAGCTCGTGCCGGGCGTAGGGTTTGATCTCCGGATACAAGGTCTGCATGGCACACTCCTGATCTGCGGCGGGCCGGCCGGCCCCCATGACGTTAGCGGCATCATAACGAGGTTAACGGAGTTGAGCATGTCAGCATGGAAAATAGCGGCGCTGGCGGTGCTGCTGGCACTCGTCGGCTGCGGTGGCAACACCCCGGAAGCGGCATTGCAGCTGGCGGTAGAGCAGTTGCAGGCAAAGCTGGAGAGCAAGCAGACCGGGGCACTGATGGAGCTATTGCATGCCGATTTCCAGGCCCAGCGCCAATACGACCGCGAGTGGGCAAGACGCACCGCAACGCTGATGTTCCTGCGTCATCGCAATGTTCGGGTAATCGCCCTCAGCCAGCGCAGCTGGGTCGATCCGACCTATCCTGATCGCGGCCATACCGAGGCGCAGGTAGCGCTCACTGGCGCCGAGGCACTGCTGCCGCAGCAGGCGGGGCATTATCAGGTCAGGCTCGAGTGGCGCCAGGAGCAGGGTGAATGGCAGCTGGCGCGCCTGGAATGGGACTGACAGGCCAGACGATCACTGCCGCCAGAGCAGCTCGCTGGTGTCATAACCGCGTCGCTCAGCCTCGTGGAGCAGACGCTTGCGTGTCGCCTGGTCGACTTCGGTATCGCGTGCCAGCAACCAGAGGTACTTGCGATCCGGGCTGCCGACCAGCGCCGTGCTATAGCCCTCATCCAGATAAAGCACCCAGTAGTGCCCCTTGGTCAGATCGGGAAAGAGCCGGCTGAACCAGTTATCGAAGCGTACCCAGAGCCGGTCGGTGCTGCCGGCTTGCTGCGGCACCGCTTCGCCTTTGGCTTCCTGCCAGTCGCCGTCTTCGGTTTCGCAGCGGTTGGTCACTGCCACGCTGCCGTCGGCCTGCAACTGGTAATGCGCTTCGGAGCGCACGCAATCACGCTGAAAGAACATCGGCAAGCGCGCCAGCTCGTACCAGGTTCCCTGATAGCGCTGGAGGTCCACCTCGCCTACGGTCTCGGGGGGCTGTTCGCGGCTACCACCCACGCATCCGCTCAACAGCGTCAGGCACAGCAGGACCACACTCGCACGCATCGGACTCTCCAAGCTACGTTGATAGCTACTTCAGGCCCTTGCCGGAAAACATCATCACTTGGTCGCCGGCGAACTGGACGCTGATGAAACGGTTCTTCTCACCCCAAGTGCAGCTGGACATACCCAGCGCACCCGCGCATTCGGAGGGCTTACCGAGCAGCTTTTCCACTTCCACCCGTTCCATGCCGGGCTTGAGCTTGGCGAAGTTCTCCTGGGTGACCGGACTGCAGGCAACCAGCAACACGGCGCAGGCAAGCAGAAATGGGGTACGCAATGACATATCGAGCTCCTTGCTTGTTCTAAGGTTCAATGCCCAGCGCAAAGGCGCCACAGGCGTTGCCCGAGTAGTAGCCGACCTCAGAAGGACGAGCCCGGCTGTTCCAGAAATAATTGCTCGGTGTCGCTGGATTCACGACCGAGAATGGCGTTGCGATGGGGGAAGCGGCCGAAGCGCGAGATCACTTCGCGGTGGCGCTCGGCGTAGTCGAGGAAGCCGAGGAACAGCGGCTGTTCCTGCTCATCGGCAATATCACGCAGAGCACTGAAGTGCGCGACCGCCAGGTCCTGCACCGCCAGGTTTTCCGCGTGCTCCAGCACCAGGTAGATGAACACGCGCTGGATCGGCGCCAGCAGCATGTCACCGCCATGCGCCAGACCGTCGCGAACAAGCTGTTGCGCGCGTTCGTCGCCGGCGAAGGCTCGTGGCGTTTGGCGATGGATCATGCGTGGTAGCTGATCGAGCAGCAGGATCAGCGCCAGCCAACCCTCGGGCAGCTCCGCCCAATCCTGCAGTTCACCGTTCAGCGCCTGCTCGACCAGTTCGCCGAAGCGCTCGCGCGCCTCGGCATCCTGCTGTGCTCGGTAACCGAACCAGAGCTGCTGCTTCTCGGCAGCGATCCCGGTTGCACTGGAGCCCTGGCCGAACCACCAATTCAGCAACTCCTGCCAGGGCGCCTGCATCGATCAGCCCTGATGGTAGCCGGTGACGCGCTCGACTTCTTCCTTCGAGCCGAGGAACACCGGCACCCGCTGGTGCAGCGATTCAGGCTGGATTTCCAGAATACGCTGCGTGCCGTTGGTAGCGGCACCGCCGGCCTGCTCGACGATCATCGCCATCGGATTGGCTTCGTACATCAGGCGCAGCTTGCCGGCCATGGACGGATCGCGGTTGTCGCGCGGGTACATGAACAGCCCGCCGCGGGTGAGGATGCGGTGCACGTCGGCGACCATAGAGGCGATCCAGCGCATGTTGTAGTTCTTGCCCAGCGGGCCTTCCTTGCCAGCCAGCAACTCGCCGACATAGCGCTTGACCGGCTCTTCCCAGTGGCGCTGGTTGGACATGTTGATGGCGAATTCGGCGGTGCTCTGCGGCACGCGTAGGTGCTCGTGGGTCAGCACAAAGCTGCCCAGCTCGCGGTCCAGAGTGAAGCCCATCACGCCGTGACCGAGAGTCAGGATCAGCATGGTCTGCGGACCGTAGATGGCATAACCGGCGGCCACCTGCTCGGTGCCCGGCTGCAGGAAGGCCTCCTCGCCGAGGCTGTCGTTCTGCGAGAAGCACTGGTTGGGGCAACGCAGCACCGAGAAGATGGTGCCGACCGAGACGTTGACGTCGATGTTGCTGGAGCCGTCCAGCGGATCGAAGACCAGCAGATAGGCACCCTTCGGGTACTTGCCGGGAATCTGGTAGGCGTTGTCCATTTCCTCGGAGGCCATGCCGGCCAGGTGGCCGCCCCACTCGTTGGCCTCCAGCAGAATCTCGTTGGACAGGACGTCGAGCTTCTTCTGCACTTCGCCCTGGATGTTCTCGCTGTCGGCGCTGCCGAGTACGCCGCCGAGGGCGCCCTTGGAGACCGCATGGCTGATTTCCTTGCACGCTCGCGCCACGACCTCGATGAGAAAGCGCAGATCAGCAGGCGTGTTGTTACTGCGAGTCTGCTCGATGAGGTAGCGGCTGAGGGTTACGCGTGACATGGAAATGACTCCGGAGGAAGGATAAACCCGCGCAGTTTAGCAGGCCGTAGGAAAACTAACTCCCCTCAGACCGGTCGCGCCCCCACAGAGTTCAGCGCAGCGGCAACCAGTTTGCCAGCACCGGTAGCGCCGCGTGCGAAGTGACCGCGCGCCGGGAACGGTGTCCCGGCGCGCGTGCCGTCACATCACTTTCCAGATCTCCCGGGCGTATTCGCGAATGGTGCGGTCCGAGGAGAACCAGCCGGTACGCGCCGTGTTCAGCACCGAGGAACGCCACCAGCGCTCAGGGTCGCGCCAGCGCGCTTCGACATCCAGCTGCGCCTGCCAATAGGCCTCGAAGTCGGCGCAGACCATGAAGGTGTCGTGCCAGCTGATGCCGTCCACCAGCCCGCTATAGCGCCCCGCGTCGCCGGGCGAGAACGCGCCGCCGCGAATCGCCGAGAGCACCTCGCTGAGCCGCGGCGAAGCGCCGATGATGGCTTCGGCGTTGTATTCGTTGGCCTGTTTGCGCGCGTTCACCTGCTGCGCGGTCAGGCCGAAGATGAACATGTGCTCCAGGCCGATCTGCTCACTCATCTCCACGTTGGCGCCATCCAGCGTGCCAATGGTCAGCGCGCCGTTGAGGGCGAACTTCATATTGCTGGTGCCCGAAGCCTCCAACCCGGCGGTGGATATCTGCTCGGATAGATCGGCCGCCGGAATGATGTCCTCGGCCAGACTGACGTTGTAGTTGGGCAGGAACACCACCTTGAGCAGGCCGCGCACGGTGGGGTCGGCGTTGATCGTATTGGCGATGTCGTTGGTCAGCTTGATGATCAGCTTGGCCTGGTGGTAGCTGGCTGCCGCCTTGCCGGCGAAGATCTTCACCCGCGGCACCCAGTTGCCGCCCGGATCGGAGCGAATCGCCTGGTACAGCGCGACGGTGTGCAGCAGGTTGAGCAACTGGCGCTTGTATTCGTGGATGCGCTTCACGTGCACATCGAACAGCGCGTTCGGGTCGACGCTGATGCCCAGCCGCTCCTGAATCACGTTGGCCAGATGACGCTTGTTGGCCAACCGCTGTTCGGCGAAGCGCCGGCGGAACGCGGCCTGTTCGGCAAAGGGCTCGAGCTCGCGCAGGCGGGTTTCCGGCTGATCGAGGACTTCCTCGCCGAGGTGCTCCACCAGCAACTGGGTCAGCTGCGGATTGGCCTGATAGAGCCAGCGGCGAAAGGTGATGCCATTGGTCTTGCTGTTGATGCGCTGCGGGTACAAGCCGTGCAGATCGGTGAATACGGTCTTGCGCATCAGCTGCGTGTGCAGCGCGGAAACGCCGTTGGTGCTGTGCGAACCCAGGAATGCCAGGTTGCCCATGCGCACCCGACGACCATGATCCTCTTCGATCAGCGACACCGAGCGCAGCAGCTCGGCATCGTGAATGCCCCGCTCGCGCAGGCAGTCCAGATGATGAGCGTTGATCAGGTAGATGATCTGCATGTGCCGCGGCAACAGGCGCTCCATCAGCCCAACCGGCCAGGTTTCCAGGGCTTCGGGCAGCAGCGTGTGATTGGTATAGGACAGCGTCGCCGTGGTCAGGCGCCAGGCCTGCTGCCACTCATAGCTGTGCACGTCGACCAGCTGGCGCATCAGCTCGGCCACGGCGATGGCCGGGTGGGTGTCGTTGAGCTGGATGGCCGTGTACTCGGGCAGGCTGTCCAACGAGCCGCGCTGCTTGATGTGGCGGCGCAGCAAGTCCTGCAGCGAGGCGGCAACGAAGAAATATTCCTGGCGCAGGCGCAGCTCCTGGCCCGCCTCGGTGCTGTCGGCCGGATAGAGCACGCGCGAAATGCTCTCGGCGCGAGCCTCTTCCGCCGCGGCGCCGATATGGTCGCCCGCGTTGAAACGTGCCAGGTGGAAATCCGCCTCCGGACGGGCACGCCACAGGCGCAGCGTGTTCACCCCGGCACCGCGCCAGCCGACGATCGGCGTGTCATAGGCGATCGCCCGCACGCCTTCGGCCCAGTGCCAGAAATGTTGCACCTCGCCCTTGTCGTTGGTGGTCGCGGTGACGCTGCCACCAAAGCCGATCAGGTACTTGACCTCCGAACGCTCGAACTCCCAGGGGTTGCCGAAGTCCAGCCAGGTCTCGGTCTGCTCGTGCTGCCAGCCGTCGACGATCGCCTGACGGAACAGACCGTGGTCGTAGCGAATGCCGTAGCCATGGGAGACCACACCGAGGGTCGCCATGCTTTCCATGAAGCAGGCCGCGAGCCGCCCCAGGCCGCCATTGCCCAGCGCCGCATCCGGCTCCAGCAGGCGGATGCGGTCGATATCCACATCGAGCCCGGCCAGCGCCTCGCGCGCCACTTCGAACAAGCCAAGGTTGCTCAGACTGTCGACCAGCAGCCGACCGATGAGGAATTCCAGCGAGAGGTAGTAGACCCGCTTCTGTCCGCTGTTGTAGGCCTCACGGGTGCAATCCATCCAGCGGTCGATGGTGCTGTCGCGGGTGGCCAGGGCTACCGCATGGAACCAGTCGTAATCGGAAGCGTTCTCCGGGTCCTTGCCCACCGAATAGGTGAGCTTGCGCAACACCCGCTCCCGGAAAGCGGCAACTTCTTCGGCGGTGGCAATGGCTGTTTCCTGCGTCATGGACAGACCTCGGTTAGCGAAGACACACAAGAGGGACTCGCGGCAGCCGTGCCCGTTCACCTCCGTTCGACGTTCCAGAAAAAGCGTTGCAGGTTTCCTTTACATCTGCGCTACCGCCCGTCCGGTCGCCGCTGTCGGACAGCGCTGGCAATCGCCGTGCGGCTCGCTATGATGCGCGCGCCCGAATGCCCCGAAAGACTGCCCGTGAAGACAAGACTGATCGCCTCCGCCGACCCCGAGCGCCTGGAAACCTGGGTGCGCTACAGCGCCGGCCTGTGCCGCGACTGTCATGCCACCTGCTGCACGCTGCCGGTGGAGGTGCGCATCGACGACCTGATTCGCCTGGAGCTGGTCGATGCCTTCGAGCGCGACGAGCCGGCAAAGAACATCGCCAAGCGACTGAGCAAGGCGGGCATCGTCGAGCACTTCAACCACAAGCATGAAATCTTCACGCTGACGCGCCTGACCAACGGCGATTGCCTCTATCTGGATCGCAAAAGCAGACTCTGCACGGTCTATGCCAAGCGCCCGGACACCTGCCGCAACCACCCGCGCATCGGCCCGCGCCCCGGGTACTGTGCCTATCGCAGCAAGACAGCCGGCTGAGCGGCGCACCATCGAACGTCGCCGCCGACACCTGCAGCACCAAAACCGGAACACCTGCAACGCAGCTGAAGAGCCGCTTTTACGCGCCCCGGCAAATGCCGTGAACGGACTGGCCAAACCGTGACTCAAGAGTCATGCTTGGCGTCTGTCTGTATCTTCGCAACGTTTAGGAACCTACCCGGCATGAGCCGCGATAGCCGCTACCTGGAAGCCATTCTCCACCACGACATCCCGCTGACCCGCTCGCTAGGGCTGCGCGTCGAACAGTGGGAAAATCACGAGTTGCGCCTGCAGGTACCGCTGCAGCCGAACATCAATCACAAGAGCAGCATGTTCGGCGGCAGTCTGTATTGCGCCGCCGTGCTGGCAGGCTGGGGCTGGTTGCACCTGCGGCTGCGCGAAGCCGGTATCGAAGACGGCCATATCGTCATCCACGAAGGCAAGATCGAGTACCCGTTGCCGGTAGTGGACGATGCGATGGCCATCTGCTCGGCACCAAGCCCCGAAGCCTGGGAGCGTTTCGAGTCGATCTACCGCCGCCGGGGCCGTTCGCGCCTGGAACTCAACAGCCGCATCCTCGCCGCCGACGGTCGTGACGCTGTGCGTTTCACCGGGCAGTTCGTCCTGCACAAGTAGGCCATCAGCATGGAACCGCTGTTGCGGCGGTTCCGCTCAGGCGCTAGATGGCAGCCACGCCAGGTTCAGCCGCGGTTGGCCAGCTCGATCAGCCAGTCACGCCAGTCGACGTCTTTGGGCAACGCCAGGAATGACGGATTGAGGTAGCTCGCGCGCGCCTCGTAGCGCAGCGGAACGCCGCTGACGTCCAGCACTTCACCGCCTGCCCCCTCCAGCACGCCTTGCGCCGCTGCGGTGTCCCACTGCGAGGTCGGCGCCAGACGCGGATAGCAGTCGGCGGCACCCTCGGCGAGCAGGCAGAACTTCAGCGAGCTGCCCACATTGGCCAGCGCCAGCTCACCGAATCGTTCGCCCAGACGGCCCAGCAACTGCTCCTGTGCCGGACTGCTGTGGCGTCGACTGGCCACCACGGTGAACGCGTCGACAGGCTGCCTGCGCACACGCAAGGGCTCTGCCGCGCCGTCCGCCTCGCTGCGCCACGCACCGAAGTCCTCGCCGCCGTAATAGCAGCGCCCGGATGCCGGGATGCCGACCACACCGAAACGCACCTTGCCCTCTTCGATCAGCGCGACATTGACGGTGAACTCCTCGCTGCCGGCGATGAACTCCTTGGTGCCATCCAGCGGATCGACCAACCACCAGCGCGTCCAGCTGGCGCGCTCGGCCAGCGACAGCTCGCAGTCCTCTTCGGAGAGCACCGGGATTGCGCCATCCAGCGCTCTCAGCCCGTCCGCCAGCACGCGATGTGCAGCCATGTCGGCAGCGGTTACCGGCGAGTCATCGGCCTTCGCCTGCACCGCCAGCTCGCTGCGCCAGTGCGGCAGGATCACCGCGCCGGCCTGGCGCACCAGATCGATTACCGACGACAGATACGGATGGTTCATTGGCCGAACTCTCCGCGCTGGGTGAGAAGATCGCGCGCCAGATAGAGCGCCGCCAGTGCACGCCCTTCGCTGAACTGCGGATGCTGCACCAGGCTCGACAGCTCGTGCAGGCTGACCTTGTCGAGCCGCATCGGCTCGGGCTCGTCGCCAGGCAGCTGTTCGGGATACAGATCG